>BNJS01003528.1_pt1 | contig 34839 bp, 55 predicted proteins | sample 8540461 | NCBI WGS metagenome assembly BNJS01 (sample SAMD00202454, study PRJDB9452) | human saliva metagenome | isolation source: human saliva | place: Japan
ATTATATTATAAAGGTGCTGTTACAAGCTGAGCTGCACCTTTTTTTTATAAATAATGAGGTACAAATATGAATAATTTAGATTTTTACATTAATATGTTTGGTCACATTTTTTTAGTAAAAAAAGAAAAAAAGTCCACCTAATTTAACTAATGGCAAATACAATCCTCATCTTGTTATAAAAGGTGATACTGAATATTTAGGAGTAACTTTTTATAGATGGTGAAGAAGTTGTATTTGACAAAGAAATAATAGCTTCTGCTTTACCTTTATATGAAGGGTAGATTACTCTGGTCTTACAGAAGGAACTAAGTTTATGATAATGGAAAGTGGAAATATAGTTGGTGAAGGAATTGTTAATGAAGTTTTTTTCAACATATTTCTGCTAAAGAATTAAAAAAAGTGAGTTATAAAAAAATTGTAACTCACTTTTTTTCTTTAAAAATTAATTAATAGTTTTATCTCTTTTTAAGAATAGCTCCCTAATCTTTCATAGTTGACATTGACCCCATCATCTAAATCTAATACTATCTTTTTGTTCAGCAATATGTTTTTACTTCATTAGCATAGTCTCTTAATTCTTTTTAACAAGACATCAAGATCTTTTTAATTCCTTTTTCAACATTTTTTTCTTTTTCTTTTTGCAGTTATGTCTTCAGCATATAACTGTCTTTCTATAAATTTTCTTTTTGTTTTCAAGCATTTCTTGATAGTGAATCAAATAATCTGCTCTCACTCTTGCAACTGTTAAAGGCTCATATCTATGCATATAGAATAGACAAGAAAAAGCATTTTTTTCTTTCCACTATTCATCAACCAATAGATAGGTCTATTTTTGATATCTTTGTAAATGATCTTTATAGAAAAGCAGTTATAAAAATATGCCCTTAGAATTTCTTCAGCGCTCTTATTATCTTTATTTCCTAGGGCTTCTGCTATAAAGTTAAGGTTATCTTTTAAACTTTCTTCTCCATAAACAAATTTTCACAAATTCTTTTTACTCTTTCAACTATATCATTTGAGAAATCTTTTTCAGCTGTTATTGGTAGAATTCCAAATTCATCAGGAAGAAATGCTGTTTCAACTTCTTGTCTTATATCTCCATTAGTATCTTTAACAAGGAATTTATTTGAAGATAGTTCTAATACATCATCACTATTTGCAATAATTAGTCCTGGCTTATCTGTCGAATATCTTCCCATAATGCATCCAATAGCATAAGATAAGAATTGTTTTTACAAGTTCATCTTTATTAAATTCTAAACTAACTCCTCTATCATATAGATATTTTTTTCTGATTCACTAGAAAATTCCCTAGCCTTTACTATTATCTATCTCAACAATTTTAGCTTCTTTCTTTAAAATAGTAATATCATCAAAAAGAAACTTTTTCATCCATTTCATCTTGTAAGTCATAAATTTCTATAAAAAGTCTATTTAATTCTTCTTCATTTTTTTATGTAGTTGAACAAAATTATCTCTCCAATGAGAACAATAATTTTTCAAAAGCACTTTTTTAGATCTTTTTCCATCAATTAAAGATAGTTTTTTTCAAAAATCCCAAGAAGTTTCTCTTGAATCCCATTCTTCTTTGGAGATATTAAGATTTTTCTTCTACTAATTTTTTTCAACTAAAGTGTTTTTCTTTTTTTTATAATTGGAATATTAGAAATATGACCAACTTCAAAAATTTAATGTTGGACTTAAAAGTGATAAAATCTTATTAATTAATTTTTGAATTAGAAAAGACCTAAAATATATTTTAAATTCTCATTAGAAAAGTAACTCATTCCTGCATCAGCAAATAAAAAGTCCCTTTCTGATAAAATCTCATTGAAAAAAATTACTAGAACTTACTTTTTGACCACGAAATTGATTCTTTAAAAATAAGACTCAATATTTTGAGGTCTTGATCTTAATTTACCTTTTTTTTCATCATAGAAATTTTTTTAATTTCATATCCATCATTTTTCCCAATTAACTATATACTCTTGATTTCCATACCATTTTCTAAATTCTCCACCTTTATTATATGGAAACCATTTCTTTTTTTACTTTCTAAAAGCTTCTTGTGAATTTGACATATTATATCCAATTTTTATTACAATTTACTTCATTCCATAATCTTAAGAATCTGTTATTATCAGCTGTTGCTAAGTCCTTGTTTTTGCCTCTCCAACTTCTCCTAACTTTTGATTTTTTTCAAATATTTCTCTTATTTTATCACTTACCCAATAAGCTATTGGGCTTCCTGGTATCTTTTTCAAAATCTTTTTTTGTTTAGTTTGAAATTTTATTAAATTTCCTTTCTCATTTGATTCTATAGTTTCAGATATTTTTATTTTTCACTTGAATATTCATCAAACTTATATCTAAAACTATCATTGCTTTTTTTGCAATTCTAAACAAAGTAGCACAATCCTCTGTTTTGATATTTTGTGCTATTTTATCAAACATTCTAAAATAATTTCCTCTATTTTTCAGCTGGTAAAGATTTTTTAAGTTAAATGCTGTTGTTCCAAAAAGCAATTCCAATTACTCCATACCCTAATTGCAATAAACTTTTTAATTTCAGTCTTTTCTATAATATTCTTTCTTAAATTTTCAAAAGATGATAAGAACATCCATGATTGCATAGTTATCATAGAAGTGTAGCAATTTTTTTCTTTGTAAATTCATTACATCTTTCAATAAAAACTGCAAATAAATCACTTTTTACTATCTTTATAATTCTTTTTCAACATAAGCTTTTAAAGTTTTGTACTAAAACCTTTTCCCACCCATATATGGAGGATTAGTTATCTACTGCTTCATATTTATTTGTTAGTGCTATATGTTGCGCTATTAAACTTTCAATAAGTTCTAAAGTCCTCTTCTATATTGATATCTAATTCATCTTCATTAAATACCAATGTTCCTTGCTCATTATCTAGGCTTTCTTTTAATAGATTAAATTCTTTTTTTCTAATGTTTCTTTATCTATAGTTTCTAATTTTAAAAATACTTCCATATTCTTTTGCATCTTCGAAAAGTCTTCTATTATTTTTACTAAGATTATTTAAGTTATTATCTTTTTTTAGCTTATTTTCTAATTTTTTTCAGATAGATTATTACTTTCCTCAATTATTAAAGGTATTTAATTTAAAAAGTTTCTTCTCTTTTTTTAATACTGAGAATAGTCTTGAGAATTTTTTTCTCTTGCTTTCATCATAAGCGCAAATGATGCTAATTGTCCTGCTCTTTCATCTATTTCTAAACCATATAGATTATTTTTTTAATATTGATAGCACACTATCTTTTTGTACTCCAACCAAGATTTTTCATATATTTCAAATAGTAAGTCAAAAGCATAAACTAGAATATGTCCACTACCCATTGCTGGATCCAATATCTTTTACATCTTCTATCTTTATTTTTTTCTGAACTTTCATCTAATTCTGATTCTATATAGTATTTCCAGTTACCTTTTTAAGTTTTCATTTATTCCAGTTGACTCTAGAGCAAGTTTTTCCTAATGAGTTTTTCTACCATATATTTTACTATCCAATCTGGAGTAAATAATTGAGTTGCTGGAGCTATGTATTCTCTATTTATTTTTTTCTTTTTTCATACTACCATCATATACAACTGCTCTTTTTTTCTGAGTTATAGAATTGATAAAGCCAACCTATTAATTCTATTGGAGCTTCTTTTCCTATTTCTTCTCTAATTCTTACTAATAGAGAGTTTTTCTAATAATAGACCTGTTGGAAATAGAATATCTGAATAAGTCCCTTTTTTTCTTAAAGATAAATGGCATAATAGCTGATAATTCTTCACATTTCTCTTCAACTAAAAATAGAATACAGTTTTTTTCTATTGAGTTTGCTGTATTTTCATCTCTTAAATCATGTAATTTTTCTTTTGTAAATTCACTATCTAAATTTCTTTAAAGAATTCAAAGTCATAATAGTTATCAATTATTCCAGGCTCATTTTTTTAAGACCATTATTGAATATCATTTTTTTCATCTATATATTCATTTGCTTCCATAAATGCTAGAGCTGTAAGTCTATTAAACCAAGTATATGCACTTTCTTCTACAAGTTCTTCATAGCCTATTTGTTTATATTTTCTTACTAAACTATTGTAACTTTCCTTAGGGTAAAGAGAGCCATTTATTTCTACTTCTCTTCCTACAACTTTAGCTTTTTTTCTATTTCCATTTTTTAGTTATTCCAAGAATATCAAGCCTTGTTCTCATTTTTTTCCATTAATTCATTTCTGGCTTCTATTGCAAAAAGTTTTTAAACTAGTCTTATTCATCTCTCCACCTCATATTATTTTTTTAGCTCCTTTTTTTCTATTATATATTAGCTATATTTTATTTGCAAATTTCTATAAAAAAAGAGAATTTTTTTAAGTTTTTTTAATTCTCAAAAATTCTCTTAATTATATCAGGTCACAGTATAAACTTTTATTTTTCTGTTTTTAAAGCATGGTTTTGAGCAATAATATCTAAAAATACTAGTGGTTCATCTTTTTCATTACGAAGTCCATGAGATTGATTTGGTCTCGCAATAGTTACATCTCCTGCTTTAACTACTGTTTCTTTTTCCTGAACCATCTGTAAAGATTCCTTCTCCTGAAATAATGATATAAGTATCTTCATTATTTTTTTATGAGAATGCACTCCAACAGATTCTCCCTTTATTTAGTGTCATCCAACCTATTTCTTTGATAGCTTCATCTTCAGTAGCCATATCTCTTGTAAAGGCAAATTTCCCATGTAAAGTTCCATTTCCTCCTGCTACATTTTGTTTGTCTAATGCTATCAATTCTTCCTTCTTATATACTTGTTTTTAAAAAGAATTGGATTTTTTTCTTTTTGCACTAGCTACTCCTGTTAAACAGATCCCTATAAGCAATGTAGAAAATAGTAATTTTTTTCATAAAAAAATTCCTCCTTAAAAGTTTATATAGTATGTGTATTTTTTTATATGGCTTTTTTTCATCGCTAACCATTAAACTTGCAACTCCATTTAAGTCTAAACCTGCAAAACAATCTTCTTCATTTTTTTAGCATTTTTTTAACTTATAGTATGCTGCCTCAGCTATCATAGCTGCATTATCTGTACATAGTTTCATACTTGGATATATAACTTTAATTCCTTTTTTTCAGCTGCTTTTTTTCTGTAAGTTGACTTCTCAATAAAGAGTTTGCAGCAACTCCTCCTGCAAGCATAATAGTCTTTACATTTTTTTCAATAGCTGCATCTAAAGTTTTTATCACAAAGAATATCTACAACTGTTCCTAAGAATGAAGCAGCTAGATCTTCTTTTTTTATATTCTTGATTTTTTTCATTTTCATATTATTATCGAAAATTTATAATAGCAGTTTTTAATTCCTGAGAAACTAAAGTCAAATCTTGAAACTTTAGGCTTAGTAATCTTTTAAAAAGTTTCTATCCCCCTTATAGTACATCTTATCTATAACAGGTCCACCAGGATATCCTAATCCTAAAACTCTTGCAACTTTATCACAGCTTTCTCCAACTGCATCATCTAAAGTTTCACCTATATTAGTAAATTTATGATTTTCATCAATATGAATAATATTTGTATGTCCCTCCAGAAACAACAAGTGAAATACAAGGTAATTCTACTTCATGTTCTAAAAAGTTTGCATACATATGTCCTTTTATATGATGAACAGGTATAATAGGGATATTTCTTGCATAAGATAGTCCCTTAGCAAATGAAAGTCCGACAAGTAAAGCTCCAATTAGTCCTGGTGCATATGTCACTGCAATATAATCCACATCATCTAGAGTAATCTTTTGCTTCTGCTAAACTTTCTTCAAGGACAGTAGCTATATTTTTTTAATATGTTGTCTTGAAGCAATTTCTGGAACAACTCCACCATATTCTTTATGAATTTCAATTTGTGAAGAAATATTATTTGATAAAAATTTCTTTTCCATCTCTTTACAACTGCAATAGAAGTTTCATCACATGAACTTTCTATACCTAAAATAATCATTCTTCTTCCTCCTCTTCTATTGAAGATATAGCTTTTTTTAATATCTCCATATAAGAAGCCTTTCCTTAAAAATACTTTCAATTTTTCTTTTTGTTTTTCTTTATTACCTAATTTAAACCAAAGTTGCTTTATTTTTTTCAATCTGATTATCCTTATCATCTTCCAAAAATTTCAGAGATGGTCTCTCTCTGAACCTCCCACGACTGAAGTCGCAGGGTTCTTGGGTAGTAGTTGCTTCTGTTAGCCAACTAAATTTACCAAGCTATCCCCATAGTTCCTACGGTTCATATATTTATATATTTAAGCACTTATACCTAATATCCTTAGTCCTTCTTTTTAGTATATTTTTTTGCTGCATTTATATCTCTATTATGTACAGCTCCACATACTGGACAAGTCCATTCTCTTATACTTAAATCTTTTTACTTCTTCATTTCTATATCCACAACAATTACATATTTGACTACTTGCAAAAAAATTTATCTACTCTTACTATTGTTCTTTCATACCATTTCGCTTTATAACTTAGTATTCTATTGAATTCACTCCATGATACATCCACAATATTTCTCGCTAATTTATGATTTTTTTACCATATTTTTTTACTTGTAAATCTTCCATACAAATAATATCATATTCTTTTTATTAGCATTGTTGATAATTTTTTTGTAAAAAGTCTTCTCTTTGATTTGATATCTTTTTCAAATAATCTTGCTACTTTTTATTCTAGCTTTATTCCTATTTGAACTACCCTTTGGTTTTCGTGATAGTTTTTCTTTGTAATATCGCTAGTTTATTCAAAGATTTTTTTGTAAATATTTTTGGATTTTCTATTGAGATTTCATCACTGGTAAGCGCAAAATCCTTTATACCTAAATCTATTCCAACATTCTTATTTGTACTTTCTAATTTTTTTCTACTTCTACATCTGTACAACATAAAGATATATAATATTTTCCACTAGGCGCTTGGGTTATTGTTGCACTTATTATTCGTCCTTGTGGTTCCATTTTATCTCTTATTTTTTTAGTTTTTCCTAACTTAGGTACTTTTTATCCATTTATCTAAAAAAACTCTATATTATTATTTGTATAATTAGTTCTGCTATCCCCATAGTTCCTACGGTTCATATATTTATATATTTAAGCACTTATACCCTAATATCCTTAGTCCTTCTTTTTAGTATATTTTTTTGCTGCATTTATATCTCTATTATGTACAGCTCCACATACTGGACAAGTCCATTCTCTTATACTTAAATCTTTTACTTCTTCATTTCTATATCCACAACAATTACATATTTGACTACTTGCAAAAAATTTATCTACTCTTACTATTGTTCTTTCATACCATTTCGCTTTATAACTTAGTATTCTATTGAATTCACTCCATGATACATCCACAATATTTCTCGCTAATTTATGATTTTTTTACCATATTTTTTTACTTGTAAATCTTCCATACAAATAATATCATATTCTTTTTATTAGCATTGTTGATAATTTTTTTGTAAAAAGTCTTCTCTTTGATTTGATATCTTTTCAAATAATCTTGCTACTTTTTATTCTAGCTTTATTCCTATTTGAACTACCCTTTGGTTTTCGTGATAGTTTTCTTTGTAATATCGCTAGTTTATTCAAAGATTTTTGTAAATATTTTGGATTTTCTATTGAGATTTCATCACTGGTAAGCGCAAAATCCTTTATACCTAAATCTATTCCAACATTCTTATTTGTACTTTCTAATTTTTTTCTACTTCTACATCTGTACAACATAAAGATATATAATATTTTCCACTAGGCGCTTGGGTTATTGTTGCACTTATTATTCGTCCTTGTGGTTCCATTTTATCTCTTATTTTTTTAGTTTTTCCTAACTTAGGGTACTTTTTATCCATTTATCTAAAAAAACTCTATATTATTATTTGTATAATTAGTTCTGTATGATTTTTCTATTATCTTTCTTAGATTTAAACTTTGGATAGCCTCTTCCACTAAAGAAGTTTTTTTATAGGCTTTATCTAAATCTTTTTAAAGAATTTTTGTAAAGAAAATTTATCTACATCTTTTAACCATTCTTTTCTCTTGTTTTAAAACCGTCAGTGCTTTTGCTACATTGATTATATGACATAGATTTTTTTCTCTTTGTTATACAGCTCTTGTTTTTAAACCTAAAAATGATTATAGACATATCTTACACAACCAAAAAGTACAATTTAATATTGTTATTTGAGTTTTTAGTTGGATAAAAATCTAAACTTATATGCTTTTTCCATGCGATTTCACCTCCATTTACCTATATATAGTATACTACTTTTTATACTATAAGTAAATGAAAAAGTAAAATTTTTCTAAATATATGAACCTAAAACTGACTCAGTCGTTTTAGAGGTTGTCGTTCACATAAGTACGCTACCACTTATGCAGTTCTCTTATGAACTTCTTAATATTTCTATTAAGCACAGACTATATCTTATCCCACAGCTCTATCTGTTTGGGTCTACCCACTTCCACTAGCTTTAGTGTACTTCCCTCAGGAGGAATAGTCGTTGAACCTTACCTTGCGGTCTTGGCTGCTGATTGCCCATTATCTTAACACTTAGGATTTAACCTTATGCCATCTAGTATATTTTTTCTGCTTTCGCCACTTTCACATTTGTACCATATTATTTAGGTACTATGTTGTAGTTATACTAGCTTTAGGGGTTTCCAGCAATTCGAGTAGTATTGGATAGCTTTTTTTAAAGTTGCTACCTCTACATACATATTTCTATATATGCTGACTATACTTAATGGTCTAACTCATGACTGACACCCTACGAGTGCTAGAGTCACAAGTGTGCGACCATATTTTTTTAATCAACACCCATTTGATAGAAAATAAAAAGATAGTTTTTTTAGCTCCATAATTAGAATGTTGACTTGCATAAGACTTCGCTTTTTTTCATAGTCATCTAAATAACCTTTTTCTTCAAAAATCTTCTACAACATCTTCAACTATATCTGCAAAAACCAATTTTTTTCTATCAATTTATTTTTTTAATTCTTTTTTTAAAGTAATCTCTTTTTTTACCAGCATATTATAGGCTGATAATTTTTATTCTAAAATAAATGAGAGAATAGAAAGTCTCATCATCAAGACAAGTCTTTCCATTCAAATCAAACTTAGCAATCATTTCTTTAGTTAAATAGATAATTTTATCATTTTCAAGGAAAAGTTTATTTCCCTTAATCGTTACTGTCTTCACTTGAATCCTCATCTAATTCAGCATCATCAGTATCTGTGTCATCAGAAGCAAGTTCCTTTTTTTAGATTTTTTCTTTTTCTTATCAACAGGTCCTTTTGAAATAGCTTCTTTTAAATCTGCTTCAACTTGTGCTAATAATTCTGGATTTGATTCTAATTCTATTCTTACTTTTCTCTTTTCCTTGACCTATACTTTGATCTCTAAAAGCTAAACCAAGAACCAGCCTTAACTATTATATCTCTAGCAACAGCTGCATCTATAATTTCTCCTATTCTTGAAATTCCTTTTTCCGTATAGTATTTCAAAAAGCTGCTTCTTTAAATGGAGGTGCAACCTTATTCTTAGTTACTTTTACTACAACTTCACTTCCTATTGGATCGTCACCTTGTTTTACTGTACCCATTTTCTTAACTTCTAATCTAACTGAAGCATAGAATTTAAGTGCTTTTCCTCCAGTAGTTGTAGTTGATGGTCCATAAGTTACTCCAATTTTTTTCTCTGATTTGGTTGATAAAAATCATTGTAGTCTTATATTTATTAAGATTTCCTGTTAATTTTTCTTAAACCTTTTTGACATAAGTCTAGCTTGTAATCCCATTTGTTGATCAGACATTTCTCCATCAATTTCTGCCTTTGGAACAAGAGCAGCAACTGAGTCAATAACTATTAAATCAATAGCTCCCTGATCTAACAAGAGTATCTGCTATTTCAAGTGCTTGTTCTCCATAGTCTGGTTGAGAAATTAAAAGTTCATCTATATCTACACCTAAAAGCTTTTTGCATAAACTGGATCTAGAGCATGTTCAGCATCGATAAAGGCAACTGTTCCACCCTGTTTTTTTGAGCTTCAGCTATAACATGTAAAGCAAGAGTAGTTTTTCCCCAGAACTTTCTGCTCCATATACTTTCTATAATTCTTCCCTTTAGGTACTCCACCAATTCCTAAAGCTATATCTAAATTTATACTTCCTGTTGGGATAGATTCTACATTCATAGAACTCTTTTCTCCCAATTTCATAATAAGCCCAGCACCAAAACCTTTTTGTAATCGCTGCCATTGCGTCATTGACTGCTTTTTTTGTTTTTCCTTCTTTATCAGTTATTTTTTTGAATCTGGGGTATTTTTTTATCTTTTTTTGCTGCCATTCTTTTACCACTCCTTACTTTCTATTATTTTTAAAAACTTTTTTTCATAACTTAATTCTTTCATACATTTAAAATGTTTTTTTGGGACAAACTTTATCACCATGTAAACTACAAGGTGTACATTCAATCTTATTATAGACTAAAATATCATTTTCTCCAAAGTCAAACATTCCTGGACTTGTGGGTCCAAATATTACAAATGTTTTACAACCTACACCTCTTGCGATATGAAAAGGTCCTGAGTCATTTGTAAGCAAAAAAATCTTGCTTGTGATAGCAGAGCTCCTGTCTCCTTTAGACTTAACTTTTCCAGCCAAATTGATAACAGAATTTTCACTTATTTTCTCTATTGTATCACATCTTTCATAATCTTCTTTGCCACCAACTAAAATTATTTTTTTGCCATAAGTTTCATATAGTTTTTTTGCTAGTTTTCCAAAGCCTTCCACTGTCCACTTTTTTTAGTTTCTTTTGAAGCTCCTACAGCAAAAAAACTATAGCATTCTTATATTCTTCAAATTTATTTTTTTAACTCAGGTTCAAATGAAAAAAATTTAAATCTTCTCCCTGATATTTTTAACTCAAAATCTTTAAAAAGCTGAAAAAAATAATTTTTTTAATTATAGTATTATCAACTTCATATTTAATAAGTTTCAGATTGACTAATATAGACTTCCAAAAAGCTCTTTTTTTATAGGTGTATGATTTTACATTGTAGAATTTACTCAAAATAAATGTAATTATTTTTTTGAACGAAACTTAGAATGTAAATCAAATACATAGTCATATTCATTTTTTTGAAAGTTCTTTAGCAAACTTTATTAAATTTGATAAACCATCATTTTTTTCCTTATTAAAGAGCAGAAGATTATCTACATAAGGCGATAAACTTATTGCATCTTTTAAATTTGTCTATCACTAAGAAATCAATTATACTTTCAGGATATTTTTTTCTTTAAATGCTTTTTAACACTGGAGTTGTAAGTATTACATCTCCTATTGAACTTAACCTTATAACTAATATTCTTTTTCGATTTTTCCAATTTATTTTTCCTCTAATTATATTTTTTTAATTTTGAAAAAAGTTAAATATTTTTCTAAGTAACATTGCACCTTTGTAATAAAAAAACTTTTTTTATCATAGTCAATTTCTATTCCTACACTGTCCTCTAAATACATCATTTCAAAGATTTCTCCAAATTTTTCCATATTTATTTTTTTCTGAAATTTTTGAATCGATTATATATACTTCTTTTTCAGGAGATATTAAAAAAATTATTAATATGTGAATCTCCATGCAAATAACCCATAGAATGTATTTTTTTAGTTCTTTTTACCACTAAGTCAATGTCATCTACTGTTGGTTCATTTCCTTCAATATACTCATACATTAAATACTCTTTATTATAGAAAACAGGTTTTTGCTGTTTTTAAGTCCCAAAGAATTTATTTTTCTCCATTTGATAATATTCTCTTTTACTTTCAGAACCTCTAAAAAAAATTTAAAAAAATCTTTGCCATTTTCTTTTATTTTTTTCTCTTGACTCTTTATACACAAATTTTTTTATCGCCATAAGGCTCCAATTTCAAAGACGTATACATAGCTTCTATGGTCATCTTTTAAAACCTTTATAATTTTTTCTGGAATTTTATTTTTACTCATTTGCTTTCACCTTTTTATCGTCAGTACTAGCAATGTAATTGTAAATTTCATTTTCTATTAAGTTTGGAGTAATTTCCCTCATACATCTAAAAATGTTTCTCAGGACAAGAATTTCCTCCATGTATTGCACAAGGTCTGCAATATAGATTCTGAACCTCCCACGACTGACACCCTATGAGTGCTAGAGTTGCAGGATTCTTGGGTAGTAGTTGCTTCTGTTAGCCAACTAAATTTACCAAGCTATCCCCATAGTTCCTACGGTTCATATATTTATATATTTAAGCACTTATACCTAATATCCTTAGTCCTTCTTTTAGTATATTTTTGCTGCATTTATATCTCTATTATGTACAGCTCCACATACTGGACAAGTCCATTCTCTTATACTTAAATCTTTTACTTCTTCATTTCTATATCCACAACAATTACATATTTGGCTACTTGCAAAAAATTTATCTACTCTTACTATTGTTCTTTTGTACCATTTCGCTTTATAACTTAGTATTCTATTAAATTCACTCCATGATACATCTACAATATTTCTTGCTAATTTATGATTTTTTTACCATATTTTTTTACTTGTAAGTCTTCCATACAAATAATATCATATTCTTTTATTAGCATTGTTGATAATTTTTGCAAAAAAATCTTCTCTTTGATTTGATATTTTTTTCAAATAATCTTGTTACTTTTATTCTAGTTTTATTCCTATTTGAACTACCCTTTGGTTTTCGTGATAGTTTTCTTTGTAATATTGCTAGTTTATTCAAAGATTTTTTTGTAAATATTTTTGGATTTTTCTATTGAGATTTCATCACTGGTAAGCGCAAAGTCCTTTATACCTAAATCTATTCCAACATTCTTATTTGTACTTTCTAATTTTTCTACTTCTACATCTGTACAACATAAAGATATATAATATTTTCCACTAGGCGCTTGGGTTATTGTTGCATTTATTATTCTTCCTTGTGGTTTCATTTTATCTCTTATTTTTTTAGTTTTTCCTAACTTAGGTACTTTTTATCCATTTATCTAAAAACTCTATATTATTATTTGTATAATTGGTTCTGTATGATTTTTCTATTATCTTTCTTAGATTTAAACTTTTGGATAGTCACTTCCACTAAAAAAAGTTTTTTTATATGCTTTATCTAAATCTTTTTAAAGAATTTTTGTAAAGAAAATTTATCTACATCTTTTTAACCATTCTTTCTCTTGTTTTTAAAACTGTTAATTCTTTTGCTACATTGACTATATGACATAGATTTTTTTCTCTTTGTTATATAGTTCTTGTTTTTAAACCTAAAAAAATGATTATAGACATATCTTACACAACCAAAAGTACAATTTAATATTGTTATTTGAGTTTTAGTTGGATAAAAATCTAAACTTATATGCTTTTTTTCCATGCGATTTCACCTCCATTTACCTATATATAGTATACCACTTTTTATACTATAAGTAAATGAAAAAGTAAAATTTTTCTAAATATATGAACCTAAAACTGACTCAGTCGTTTTAGAGGTTGTCGTTCACATAAGTACGCTACCACTTATGCAGTTCTCTTATGAACTTCTTAATATTTCTATTAAGCACAGACTATATCTTATCCCACAGCTCTATCTGTTTGGGTCTACCCACTTCCACTAGCTTTAGTGTACTTCCCTCAGGAGGAATAGTCGTTGAACCTTACCTTTCGGTCTTGGCTGCTGATTGCCCATTATCTTAACACTTAGGATTTAACCTTATGTCATCTAGTATATTTTTTCTGCTTTCGCCACTTTCACACTTGTACCATATTATTTAGGTACTATGTTGTAGTTATACTAGCTTTAGGGGTTTCCAGCAATTCGAGTAGTATTGGATAGCTTTTTAAAGTTGCTACCTCTACATACATATTTCTATATATGCTGACTATACTTAACGGTCTAACTCATGACTGACACCCTACGAGTGCTAGAGTCACAAGTGTGCGACCATATTTTTAATCAATTTCAAACACCTTACTATTTTGAGACCAAGGGAAGAAACCAAATTCCTTTACTGTTGGCCCAAAAATTCCTATTATTCTTGTATTTGGGAAAAGCTGATGTTATATGGATAGGAGCAGAATCATTTGAAACAACTAATGTTGCTCTTTTAGTAAGCTCTGCTAGTTCCAATAAACTTATTTCTCCTCTTAAATCTAAAACTTTTGAATCAAGTTCTAAGTTTATTTCTTTTTCCTCTTTTCCACCTGTTATAACTATCAGTAAATCATCTCTTTTAACTAAGTTTTTGTATCAAAGTTCTAAAGTATTCTTCAGGCCATTTTTTTAGTAAACCATTTACTTCCAGGTGCAATAAGTATTATTTTTTTATTATCTGATAAATTTTTTTAAGTAAAGAATCTATTTTGATTCTTATCCTGCTCATCAGGATACATCTCAAGCTCATATCTTTTTAGTATTGTTGTCATCTACAAAAGAAAGTAGTTTCTCCACTTCATGTTTTGTCTTATCATATTTAATTTTTTTATTGAAGAGAAAAGCTAAGTTTGCTATGTCATAACCTTCTCTTATTTTTAGCTCCACTTAAGAAAGATAAGACACTACTTCTTAGGTATCTATGTGGGGTTAAACAAACATCTATTTTTTTAACTTTCTAATCTTTTCTTACAAAAAGAAACAAAGGCTTTAAATCCCTTTATCCTTTCCCTCTTTTATCATAGGCAATAATCTCTTTAATTTTAGGATTATTCTTTAGTATTTCTTTTCCCTAAAGGTGTTGTCAAATAATAGATATCTGAGTCAGGATACTTTTTCTTTTTACCTTTTGATACCAAAGCAGTAGACAATACAATATCTCCAATAAAAAGCTGTATGTATTATTAAAATATTCATTTTAATCCCTCTAATATATATTTAACAGCCTTGTCTTCCATCTCCTCTGTAAAAGTTATCAAAGTATGGATTTTTTTATAATCTTCATTTGGATTATTTTTCATCAGGAACTATATACTCAACATTAGAATTTCCAAAAACTCCCCATCTAGTTATACTTTGAGTTTTTCTTATTAGGATATATAGCTACTATTCTTTTTGCCTAATGCTCCTGCTATATGAGTTGGGACCTGTTGAAGCTCCAAAATATACATCTGCTCTATCTATTATTGAGGCTGTATTTAAAATACTTGCTCCATTAGAAAAAAACTAAATACTTTATCTTTCCCTATATCTTTACAGAATTTCTCATTTCTTTCTTCATCTGATATATGACTTGTAACAATAATATTTAAATCAGGCATTTCTTCTTTTACTTTTTTTAATATACTCACATATTGTTCATCTGTTATATTTTTTTAGCAGATCCTCCTATAAAAGGATTTTACCACAAGACATTTTCCCTTCAATAGAATTTTTCTTTAAAGAATGTATCTGCCACTTTTTCTATTATCATCTGTAAGTACTAATTTTTGTATTTAACTCATATAGTATTGAAAAATCTTTTTCTTATCTAGTTTTGCAACTAAAGTCTAAATTATATTCTCCTTCATTTTTTTAACTGATCTTGATCTTTTTTTGTAGAACTCCTTTATTATATGTAAAAAAAGGAATTTAATTTAGATATAGGTCCTATTCTTATTTTTAGCCTTACTTGCTCTTGCAAGAGCAGCTATATAACTATCATTGTATAAGGCTATAAAAACATCAGCCTTTAAAATAAGCTATTTTTTTCTAAAAGTTCTGTCTTAGTATAGTCATCAAGTACAACAAATCTATCAATATATGGTAAATTCTTTACTATATCCATATTATATTTCCTAACAATAGCTACAAGCTCTGCATTAGGATACATTTTTTTCAACATAAAAAAACTAGGTATAGATAAAATTAAATCTCCAATCTTATCTGTTCTTGAAACTAAAAATTCTTTTTAATTTCCATCGTTTCCTTCCTTTTCAATATAGGACTTATTTTTTTGTATATTTCTCTTAATTTATAATATTTTCACCATAGTATAAAGTGAACTTGTTGTAGCTAATAGAAAGCCCTTCAAGCCCATCTAAAAAAACCAAGTCTTACTATATACATTCTTAAAAATTTATATATTGGACTCAATACTATAGAGATTATACTAGCTTTTTCCTTTTTTTATAGTATTCAATAGCCCCTAAAGTTGTATATTTATTGAATCTATCAAAATAATCTGCTAAATCAGAATAAGTATGATGATAGATATATTTATGAAGTTTAGCTATCTCTTGAGTCGTCTTAAACTCTTCGTGAACACTATTTTTCATTGAATCTTCCTGCATCTTTTTCTAAATAGTCTTATTCTATATGAGTTGCTCCAACCACCATGTTTTTATTTTTCTTATTAAAGCAAACTGACATAAAGTTTATTTTTATATACTTTATAACGACTATTTTCTTTTATTGCCTTTTATTCTTTTTAGCAAGTTCTGGAGAAATTTCTTCATCAGCATCTATATTTAATACCCAATCAGAAGTTGCTAAATCTATAGCCTTATTTCTTTGTGCACCATACCCAAGCCATTCTTGATATACAAACTTTGCTCCAAATTTTTTTAGCGATTTCTTCTGTTTTATCTGTCGATCCACTGTCTACTATTACTATTTCATCAGCAAAAATCTTGTACAGATTTTTAAAGTTCTTTCTAAGTTTTTTTCTCTTCATTTAAAGTTATTATTGAAACAGTTAAGGTCACACGCCACCTCCATTAATTAAGATATCCAACCATATTTTTTTCCTAAAATTAAATTTCTTGCAAGTAACAAATTAATTTTTAAATTTTTAACACTATAGTTTCTTAATTCAATTCTTCTTATCATATCCCAATTTGCTTTCATAGAATTAGTTCCTTTTTTTGTAGATATAAAACCAACTACTCCTAATTCTTTTAAAACTTTCAATTGTTTCTTTACTTCTGTGTCCCCAAGGCCAACAAAAAGAATTTTACTTCATTTCCTAGATTTTTTTCTATTATCTTTTTATTTTCTGAAAAAAATCTTCTTCTATTCTTTTTTTGTACTCAGCTTTCACTTTCAACAGAGAAAGTATTCTTTATTTTTCATCAATATATTCTTGACATTTTTTTAGAAATTTCATTTTTATCAGTAACTTTTATTTTCTATATTCTTTTTCATAAAAATTCTTTAAAAAAATTTTTGAAAGAATTCTTTTTTTATAAGTATGGCTTTTTCCTGTGTATTCTCCTCTTTTTTGGAAAAACTAGGAAAATTATCTTCCAATTCTCCATATAAGTATAATTCAGGAGCTTCCATTCTATTTTTTTATTTGGTAAGTCCTTCTATCTTAGTATCAACAAACATTGCCATATGCTTTATGAGAATGAGCTTGAAAATCTATTAGAGAACTATCATACATTTCTTTTTATTTCTTCCCAAGACATATATTGATTTATAGTAGCTTTACCACTTTTGATATATTCTTTCATAGCTTCTAGATTTACTGTATTATTATCTTTAATTTCAGGCTCTGTTTCTCTTTTGTCCATTATATATAAAGTATTTAAGAATATAGTTGCCTTCATATTATATTTTTTTAATAGAGGAAACACATATTTATAGTTATCAAAGTAACCATCATCAAAAAGTCAAAAAGTATAGAGTTTGTTGGTACTTCTTTATTATAAAATTCTGAAATAGTTATAGTATTCATTTTATATTCTTTTTATAACTTTTCAAATGTTCTTCAAATAATTCTGGACTAACATTAGAGATAGGATTTACCTGATGATATAGAAAAAGCAGGTACTGCTCTTTTTATTAAAAAAATAATAATTAAAAAGTATTATTATTGCAAGTATAATTAAAGTAATTATCATCTTTTTTTCCTTTCATTTCTTAGTTCTTTATTATAACATATTTAAAAAAATAATTGTGAAATTATAGAAGTTTTTATTATAAGAGGGATAAACTACCAACAATAAATATTGCTCTTAAGAATTGCATAGAAGCAACTTGAGGTCCATTAGCTCCCTAAATCTTCTGCCATCAAAGAAATATCTGACATTCCACCTGGTGAAGCTGAAAGTAGAGCTGTAGATAAAGAGAACTTTAGTTGTCTTGTACAAGAAGAAACCAACTAAAAACATTCATTAAGCAAAAACCAACTATTATAAGGATAATTGGTAAGACTAAATGTTTTTTTAAAGCTACTACATCAGCTAAAGTTACTCTCGCTCCTATCAAAGCACCACCAAAAGTTTGAATAATTTTTTTCTAAGTGGTAAAGGCATATAGGCTTTTTGAGTTTTAACATTGAAAGAAAGGCTACAGAAAGCCATTGCAAAACTCATTGTTCCTGCAGGTAAAGTGAGAAAAAAATAACCTATTATTCCTCCAATAATACCAATTATCAATGTGAAAGTTAGAGATTTTCTCACTTTTATTTAAAGTTTTTTTCTTCTTCATCTATTTCTTTTTCTATTTTCTTTTCAAAACTTACTTTTTTTATTCTTGCTTCTTTCATAACATTTTTTTGTAAAAATGGTACAAAAACTTATCACTGAAATTAATCTTATCAGTTGTAAAAAGTGCTACTTGAGAAGTGTTAGCTTTAAAAGTCATAAGCTATCAATGATATATCCATTATTCCGCCAGGGGCTGTTGCAAAAAAAATGAAGTCATATAGTCTATTCCTAGAAAATGAGACATTATAAACGATAGAATAAAACTGAAAGCTATCATCAACACAACCATTACCATACCTGGAATAATAACTTTTCTTAGCATTTTTCACATCTTCTGCACGAAATTTAGAGCCTATGAAAGTCCCAGTTGCTACTTGAGTTATAAACTTAAAATGAAGTTGGTAAAAAGCTCTATCAGTAAACAAATATTAAAAAAATAGCAACAGCGAATAACGCTCCCTATCATAAAGGCTGCAGGAACTTTTCTTTTTTTATCAGCTAAGTATCCACCTAGTATTCCAATAGCAAGTGTCAATATTAAAAAAATATAATTTCATTTCCATTCATAAAAAAATTTTTCCCCTTAATTAAATAAAACATCTTTTTCTTCTTTTTGAAGAAAATTTATATTTATCATTTTTTTAGTATACCATATTGGATAATCAAAAAAATCAAACAAAAAGCAATTTTTTTCAGCTGTAAAACTTTTTTTCCTAAAAAAATTAAAAACTCCATATTTCATTATAAAAATGATTATCTTTTGGAGTTTTTTTATTTTTAAAATTTTATTTTAAATTTATTTCTGAAAAAAATCACAATTGTTTAAAACATCTTGAATTATATCTAAGCCTCTTTCAACTTCTTCAATAGTTGAAGAAACTGTACTTATTCTAATTTTTAGAACTAACTTCCTCAGAGTTTGAATAAAAATACAAAACCTGGCAGGATAGAAAGTCCTCTTAAACGACACTTATAATAGAAATTTTTTTCACTATTTATATAGTTAGCTAATTTAATCCATATGAAAAAAATCCACCTTGAGGCACATGCATTATTTCTAAATGTTTTTATCTTTTTTTAAGTTTTTCTATCATATATTCCATTTTTTTCTTTTTAAATTTACTCTAAGCTTTTTTTCTAGGTGTTTATCTAACAAACCTCTTTTTTTAATATAAAGTTCTAAAAACTTTTTGATTTATTCCTGAGGTAGTAGTGTCAATAAAAATATTTATTTAAACTAAAACTTTCTGTATATTTTTTTAGGTGGGAATTAACATAGTTAATGCCAATGCTGGCATCACAATCTTAGAAAAAGTTTTTAATATAGAATACTCTTTCATCTTTATCTAAGGCCTTTTATTGATCTTGGACAATCTTGTGACTTATAGTAAAAAAATCTGAAAAACATTCATCTTCTATAATATAAAAAAATCATATTTTAATTGAGAGTTCTATCATTTTTCTTTCTTTTTTTCAAAAGACCAACTCACTCCTGTTGGATTTTTGAAAAATTTGTCATTATATAGACAAAATCTATTTTTTTATTTTTTTCAATAGATTTTTCAAATTCATTCATATCCCAACCATCATTTTTTTCATATCTATATTTTTCAACATTACAGTAATTTTTTTAAAAATATTCACTGCATTTTTGATAAGTTGGATCAGATAAAAGAACTGTTTTTTTAGGAACAAGTCCAAAAGCTGTACTTATAAGTTGTAAAAGCTATTTGAGTTCCTGAGCAGATAATAATATCTTCTTTTTCTCTTCTAATACCATATCTCTTTATAAAATTCAACTAAAATTTCTCTCAAAGCTTTCTAGTCCTTGTATATTCTGATAAGCCATAAGGTGTTTACTTTCATTTTTATCTAATAATATTTCAGATAAAATTTCTTTATACTCTTGAACAGGAAAAATATTCTTTAGGAGGACCTCCATTAGAAAAAAATTAATCTCCATATCTTTTAGAAATCTGTCCAAAACGAAAAAGTATTAAGAATTGGAGTCATTCTTTGACTTATATCTAAATTATATCCTTTTTTTAATAAAACAACCTTTTACCTTTTTACACTATACAAATAACCTTCTTCTTCAAGAGCTTTAACAACTTTTTAAAAACTGTATTAGGATTTAAACTATATTTTATTGAAATTTGTCTAACTGAAAAAAAATTTATCATTTTCCTTCCATCTATTTTCTAAAAATATCTTGTTTTAAAATTTCAAAAAGCTGGGTTGATATAGTTGTATCAGAATTCCTCACAAGTTTTTTTATTCATTTTTCTGCTCCTTTTTCTAGTGTACTATGACAGTTTTTTTAGAATATATAATTTATTTATAAATCGTTTTTATGTTAATATTATAATATAAAAAAACAACAAATATACTAGGAGGAATTTTTTTATGGAAATTAAAAAAAAGTGGTTTAGGAACAACTGCGATACATGCTGGAACTTTTAAAAAAATTTATATGGAACTCTTGCTATGCCAATATATCAAACTTCTACCTTTATATTTGACTCAGCTGAACAAGGTGGAAGAAGATTTCGCTCTTGAAGAAGCTGGATATATTTACACAAGATTAGGGAATCCCTACAACAACTGTTTTTAGAAGATAAGATTGCTGCTCTTGAAGAAGGAGAAGCAGCTGTTGCTACTTCATCTGGGAATGGGAGCTATATCTTCTACATTATGGACTATTTTAAAAGCTGGAGACCATATTGTAACAGATAAAACTTTATATGGTTGTACATTTGCTTTGATGTGCCATGGACTTACAAGATTTGGAATTGATGTTACTTTTGTTGATACTTCAAATTTAGATGAAGTTAAAAAAATGCTATGAAAGAAAATACTAGAGTTGTTTATCTTGAAACTCCTGCTAACCCAAATTTAAAAATAGTTGACATTGAAGCTTTAGCTAAACTAGCTCATACAAACCCAAATACTCTAGTTATTGTCGACAATACTTTTGCAACTCCATATATGCAAAAACCTTTAACATTAGGTGCTGATGTTGTTGTTCACTCTGTAACAAAATATATTAATGGACATGGAGATGTTATAGCTGGGCTTGTTATAACAAACAAAGCTCTTGCTGATCAAATTCGTTTTGTTGGTTTTAAAAGATATGACTGGAGCAGTTCTAGGTCCTCAAGATGCTTACTATATCATAAGAGGTATGAAAACTTTTGAAATTCGTATGGAAAGACACTGTAAGAACGCTAGAAAAGTTGTAGAATTCTTAAATAATCATCCTAAAATTGAAAAGAGTTTACTATCCAGGACTTGAAACTCACCCTGGTTATGAAATAGCTAAAAAAACAAATGAAAGATTTTTGGAGCTATGATTTCTTTTTGAATTAAAAAGGAGGATTTGAAGCTGGAAAAAAACTTTATTAAATAGTTTAAAAACTTTGTTCATTAGCTGTTTCTTTAGGAGATACTGAAACTCTAATACAACACCCTGCTTCTATGACACACTCACCTTATACTAAAGAAGAAAGAGAAGCTGCTGGAATAACTGATGGTTTAGTAAGATTGTCAGTTGGACTTGAAAATGTGGAAGATATTATTGCTGACTTTAGAACAAGGTTTAGAAAAAAATATAGGAAATTTTTAAACTTAATTAAAGAGACGAAAGAGGTAAGCATATGGAAAATAAAATAGAAAATAAAGCAAGTTTTTAAAGGTTTAATTCCATTTTTAGTTTTTATTTTTACTTTATTTAGGAACTGGAATTTTTTTCTAAATATACAAGGTGTTGAATTAGCATTTTATCAATTACCTGGTCCAGTAGCAGCCTTTTGCTGGAATAGTTGTAGCTTTCATTATTTTTTTAGAGGAACTATTACAGAAAAAAATTTAATACCTTCCTTGAAGGTTGTGGACATCCCTGATATTATCACAATGTGTATTATTTATCTTTTAGCTGGAGCTTTTGCAGTAGTTTCTAAAGCTATGGGTGGAGTAGATTCTACTGTCAATTTAGGAATAACTTATATTCCTCCACACTATATAGCTGTTGGACTTTTTGTAATAGGTGCTTTTATTTCTACAGCAACTGGAACATCTGTTGGAGCAATAGTTGCACTAGGATCCAATAGCTGTTGGACTTGGTGAAAAAAAGTGGAGTCCCTATGCCTTTAATTTTAGCAGCTGTTATGGGTGGAGCAATGTTTGGAGACAACTTATCAGTTATTTCAGATACTACTATAGCAGCAACTAAGACACAAGGTGTTGAAATGAGAGATAAATTCAGAATAAACTTATACATAGCTTTACCTGCTGCTATACTTACAATAATTTTACTTTTTATCTTTGCAAGACCAGATGTAGTTCCTGAAGCAGTGAGTCATGATTACAATTTACTTAAAGTTTTACCTTATGTATTTGTACTTGTTATGGCATTAGTAGGAGTAAATGTATTTGTTGTTTTAGCTTCTGGTGTTTTACTTTCAGGAATAATTGGTTTTATTTATGGAGACTTTACTTTACTAAGCTATGGTAAAGAAATCTATAATGGTTTCACAAACATGACAGAAATTTTTGTTCTTTCTCTTCTAACAGGAGGTATGGCTCAAATGGTTACTAGAGAAGGTGGTATAGATTGGGTTATAAAAACTGTACAAAAATTTATAGTTGGTAAAAAGAGTGCAAAACTTGGTATAGGTTTATTAGTTTCTTTAGCAGATATAGCTGTTGCCAACAACACAGTTGCCATTCTCATAACTGGTGGAATATCTAAAAAGATTTCTGAAAACAATAAAATAGATTTGAGAGAAAGTGCTGCCTTTCTAGATATATTCTCATGTGTCTTCCAAGGAATGATACCTTATGGTGCTCAAATGTTAATCCTTTTAGGATTCGCAGGAGATAAAGTTTCTCCAACACAACTTATTCCTTTACTATGGTATCAATTATTATTAGCAGTATTTACAATAATATATATAGCGTCCCTCAAATAAGTAATAAAACTTTGAGTTTTATAGATAAAAAAACAAAAAAATAATAATCTTAAATAATTTTTATTTTTACTATTTACAGAAAATTTATTGTATAATAAAATTAACAGAAAATAAAAACTATATAATGTATTTATGTTAAGGAGGAAACGGATATGAAAAAGAGTTATGCAAACAATGGACGGAAACCAAGCCGCAGCTTATGCTTCCTATGCTTTTTACAGAAGTTGCAGGTATTTATCCAATAACACCTTCTTCACCAATGGCTGAATACGTTGATGAATGGGCTGCTAAAGGAATGAAAAAAATATTTGACGTTCCCGTTAAATTAGTTGAAATGCAATCAGAAGGAGGAGCTGCTGGTACTGTTCATGGTTCATTAGAAGCTGGAGCTCTTACTACTACTTATACTGCTTCACAAGGATTACTTTTTAAAAAAATTCCTAATATGTATAAGATAGCAGGAGAACTACTTCCAGGAGTTATACATGTATCTGCTCGTTCTTTATCAGTTCAAGCACTTTCTATTTTTTTGGAGACCATCAAGATATATATGCAACTAGACAAACTGGTTTTTACTATGATGGCTAGTGGATCTGTTCAAGAAGTTATGGATATGGGTACTAGTTGCTCATCTTACTGCAATAAAAGTCAAGAGTTCCTGTTCTTCACTTCTTTGATGGATTTAGAACTTCACATGAAATTCAAAAAGATAGAACTTATGGACTTTGATGTTTGTAAAAAAATTAGTTGACTATGATGAAATTCAAAAGTTTAGAGATAGAGCTTTAAATCCTGAACATCCAGTTACAAGAGGAACAGCTCAAAATGATGATATATATTTCCAAACTAGAGAAGCTCAAAACAAATTTTTATGATGCAGTACCTGATATAGCTGCTTACTATATGGAAGAAATCTCTAAAGAAACAGGTAGAGAATATAAACCATTTAAATATAGAGGAGCTGCTGATGCTGATAGAGTTATAATCGCTATGGCATCTGTATGTCAAACTGCTGAAGAAACTGTTGACTACTTAGTTGAAAAAGGAGAAAAAGTTGGACTTATAACAGTTCATCTATATAGACCTTTCTCTGAAAAAAATATTTCTTTAATGTTTTTACCTAAGACTGTTAAAAAAAGATTGCAGTTTTAGAAAGAACAAAAGAACCAGGAGCTCCTGGAGAACCTTTACTTTTAGATGTTAAATCAATATTCTATGATAAAGAAAATGCTCCTGTAATAGTTGGTGGAAGATATGGACTATCTTCTAAAGATACAACTCCTGCTCAAATAAAAGCAGTTTTTGATAATTTATCACTAGATAAACCTAAAAACTAATTTCACAGTAGGTATTGTTGATGATGTTACTTTTCACATCTCTTGAAGTTGGAGAAAGATTAAATGTTGCTGATCCATCTACAAAAGCTTGTCTATTCTTTTGGACTTGGAGCAGATGGAACAGTTGGAGCAAATAAAAACTCTATCAAGATTATAGGAGATAAAACAGATTTATATGCTCAAGGATACTTTGCATATGACTCTAAAAAATCAGGAGGAGTTACTAGATCTCACTTAAGATTTGGTAAGAAACCTATAAGATCTACATATTTAGTATCAAGTCCAAGCTTTGTTGCTTGTTCTGTACCCAGCTTACTTAAAAACAATATGATATGACTTCTGGTCTTAAAAAAAGGTGGAAAAATTCTTATTAAACTGTGTTTGGGATAAAGATGAAGTTTTAGAAAATATTCCTGATAATATTAAAATATGATTTAGCAAAAAGCTGAAGCTAAAATTCTATATTATCAATGCAACTAAACTTGCTCATGAAATTGGATTAGGTCAAAGAACAAACACAATAATGCAATCAGCTTTCTTTAAATTAGCTGAAATCATACCATATGAAGAAGCTCAAAAAAATATGAAAGAATATGCTTTAAAAATCATATGGAAAAGAAAAGGTGACGATGTAGTTCAACTTAACTATAAGGCAATAGATGTTGGTGCTTCTGGATTAATTGAAATTGAAGTAAATCCTGAATGGATAAACTTAAAAGTTTCTGCTCAAGAAAAAAAGTTGATAAAAAAACAATGATACTTCTAATTGTAAAAACAGAACTATTGACTTCATTTGTTAAAAATATAGTTGAACCTATCAATGCAATAAAAGGTAATGACCTACCAGTTTCAGCATTTATAGGTAGAGAAGATGGAACATTTGAAAATGGTACTGCTGCCTTTGAAAAAAGAGGAGTTGCTGTTGATGTACCTATATGGAATCTAGATAAGTGTATTCAATGTAACCAATGTTCTTATGTTTGTCCTCATGCTGCTATAAGATCTTTCTTAATTACTGATGAAGAAAAAGCTGCATCACCTATAGAATTTTCTACTTTAAAAGCAAATGGAAAAGGATTAGAAAATCTAAGTTATAGAATACAAGTTACACCTCTTGACTGTACTGGTTGTGGTTCTTGTGCTAATGTATGTCCTGCTAAGGCTCTTGATATGAACCCAATAGCTGTTGCATTAGAAAATCAAGAAGATAAAAAAGCTTCATACATTTATAGTAAAGTAAGCTATAAAAATGATAAGTTACCTACAAATACAGTTAAAGGTTCACAATTCTCTCAAGCACTATTTGAATTCAATGGAGCTTGTCCAGGTTGTGGAGAAACACCTTATCTAAAAGTTATTTCTCAAATGTTTGGAGATAGAATGATGGTTGCAAATGCAAGTGGATGTTCTTCTGTTTACAGTGGATCTGCTCCATCAACACCATATACTAAAAAAATTGTTGTGGAGAAGGACCAGCTTGGGCATCATCTCTATTTGAAGACAATGCTGAATATGGTTTTTGGTATGCATGTTGGAGTAGAAGCTCTTCGTGATAGAATTCAACATATTATGGAAGTTTCTATGGATAAAGTTACTCCTGCATTACAAGGTCTATTCCGTGAATGGATAGAAAATAGATGCTTTGCTGCAAAGACAAGAGAAATTACTCCTAAGATTTTAGCTGCATTAGAAGGAAATAATGAAAGCTATGCTAAAGATATCATAGGTTTAAAACAATATCTAATTAAGAAATCTCAATGGGTAGTTGGTGGAGATGGATGGGCTTATGATATAGGTTATGGAGGACTTGACCATGTTCTTGCTTCTAAAGAAGATATAAATGTTATAGTTATGGATACAGAAGTTTATTCAAATACTGGTGGACAATCATCTAAAGCAACACCAACTGCAGCTGTTGCAAAATTTGCTGCTGCTGGTAAACCTTTAAAGAAAAAAGATTTAGCTGCTATCTGTATGAGCTATGGTCATATCTATGTTGCTCAAGTTTCTATGGGAGCTAACCAACAACAATTCTTAAAGGCTATACAAGAAGCTGAAAGTTATAATGGACCTTCAATAATTATTGCTTACTCTCCTTGTATCAACCATGGAATTAAAAAAGGTATGTCAAAATCTCAAACTGAAATGAAATTAGCAACTGAATGTGGATATTGGCCTATATTCAGATATAATCCTCTACTTGAAAGTCAAGGAAAGAACCCACTTCAATTGGATTGTAAAGAACCTAAATGGGAACTATATCAAGATTACCTAATGGGTGAAACAAGATATATGACATTGAAGAAAACAAATCCTGATGAAGCTAATGAATTATTTGAAAAAGAATATGTGGGATGCTCAAAGAAGATGGAGACAATATAAGAGACTTGCTAGTTTAGATTTCTCTGATGAAAAAAGATAATAGTTACTTCTTAACATAAAAAAAATGGAGCTATGTTACAAAATTGTGACATAGCTCTATTTTATTATCTACTCCATCTATCAATTTTTTTGATAGGAATTGTGGATATGCTAAGTATAATGCTTTAGCATTTACGTTGTTTAATTCTCTTTTTGTTTTTAGGAACTTTTCTACTCATTTGAGCAAGTTGAAGTACTCTATCTGAAACTTCTACTTGTAACCAAACTTGTTCATTAAAGAAGTTTTCTCTTTTTACAAAAGCTGCTAGTAATTTTCTTAATTTTCTAACATCTTTACTGTTTAAGTCAGCCTTTTCTGATAAAGCAACTATTTGAGCCCATTCTTCTTTATCTGCAACAACTTCTTTTTATATATTTAGAAGGGATTATCCAATTGACTTGAATTTGCTTCTTTTACTATAAAATCTACTAATCCTTTAGGATCTTTTATATTAGTTTCTTCTAATATAAAGTTTCTTGGAGTTCTGTTAACAAAAGATGTTAATATTTTTAGCAAAAACGATCAAATTCTTCATCTGTAATTTGGTTTGCAGGAGTTTTTTTCCTAAAGTAATCTAAGAAATAATATTCTCTTTCTGACATCTTTTCCTTGTTTTCTCAAACTAACTAAAGGATTGTCTTCTCCCATACCAATCTGGATTTGTTGCTTCAGCCATCATTACATTTGGCATAACTGTTTCCCAGTTATGTGCAGATTCTTTATCCAAAGAGTATTTTTTTGGATTAAATCTTTTTTTATTTGTAGTTGAACTACAAGATACTAAAGTAAAAAAATCATTGCTAAAAAGAAATAGTATTTTTTTCATTTTTTTCCTCCTTATTATCTACCACAACATTTATTATATGGTTTACCGCTTCCACATGGACAAGAGTCTTCAGAATTTACTTTTTTTACATCTTCTTCTTCAAACTCTTCTACACTTTGTCTTTCTTCTTCAGTTTTTTTACAGCAACTTTAAATAAGAAAGATGTAGTTTGTTCTTTAATATTACTAATCATTTCTTCAAATATTTGGCTTGATATTATTTTTATATTCAGTTACTGGGTCTCTTTGACCATAAGCTCTTAAATAAATACTTTCTCTTAATCCATCAAGAGCTTTTTAAGTGTTCTCTCCACTTATTATCAACAACTTCAAATAAAATATATTTTTCAAGATTTCTTAAAAGACCAGAACCAATTTCTTCTTCTTTTTTTATTGTATTGAGAAACTAAAGCATTTCATACACTCTTTCAGCATAGCTTTCTTTAGTATCCTTTTAAGTAAGCTTTTGTCATCTTCTTCTTCATATACATAGAAATCTTCTAAATATTCATTTAATCCATCTATATCCCAATCTTCTTTATGTTCAGCAGCAAATTTTTTTCATAAACTTTAGCTGTAATAGTATCTTTAAGCATTCCTAATATCTTATCTTTTTAGATTATCTGTACTTAAAAGCTTCATCTCTATTTTTCATAAATAGCTTTTTCTTTGAAGGTTCATAACATCATCAAATTCAAGTAGGCTCTTTTCTTATACCGAAAGTTTCTAGCTTCTATCTTCTTTTGAGCTTTTTCTATAGCTGAGTTTATCATTCCATGAGTTATAGGTTCATCTTCAGGTAATTTTAATCTTTCCATCCATACACTAACTCTTTCTGAACCAAACAGTCTCATTAAATCATCTTCAAGTGATAAATAGAATTCTGATTCTCCAGGGTCTCCTTGTCTTCCAGATCTTCCTCTTAATTGGTTATCAATTCTTCTAGATTCGTGTCTTTCAGTACCAAGTATGAATAATCCACCTAAAGCTAAAACTTGTTCTTTTTCTTCTTTACATTGTTCTTGATATTTTGCTAATACTTCAGGGAATCTTTCATCATCTCTTGATCCTACTTCATCAAGAGCCATGAATTCAGGGTTTCCTCCTAGCATAATATCTGTTCCTCTTCCTGCCATGTTAGTAGCTATTGTTACTGCTTTATATCTTCCTGCTTGAGCAACTATTTCAGCTTCTTGAGCGTGGAATTTAGCATTCAATACATTATGAGGAACTCCTCTTTTTCTTTAATAATTCAGATAATTCTTCTGAACTCTTTATTGAAATTGTTCCAACAAGAACAGGTTGTCCTTTTTTTCATATAGAGCTTCTATTCTATCTATAATAGATTTTTATTTTTTTCCATTCTTAGTTTTTATATACTAAGTCAGCATTGTCTTTTCTTATAACTGGTAAGTTAGTTGGTATAACTATTACTTCTAGTCCATAAGTATGCATAAACTCTGTTGCTTCAGTTTCAGCTGTACCTGTCATTCCTGATAACTTTTTATACATTCTGAAATAGTTTTGAAGAGTTATTGTTGCAAGAGTTTGGTTTTTCAGCAGCAATATTAACTCCTTCTTTGGCTTCTATAGCTTGGTGAAGACCGTCTGAGTATCTTCTTCCTTCCATAGCTCTTCCAGTAAATTCATCTATTATTACTACTTCTCCATTTTCTCTAACTAAATAATCTCTATCTCTTTTAAATAGTTCTTTAGCCTTTAATGCTTGGTTCAAGAAATGTGTCAATTCAACATGTTCAGGCGAATAAAGGTTATCTATTTTTAATATCTTTTCAACTCTTTTTACACCTTTTTCTGTCAATACCACTGTTCTTGATTTTTTTCATCAACTTCATAATCTCCCCATTTTTTTCATCAGGGATATTCATAGCTTTTTTTCTCTTTAATATTTTTTTAATTTTTTTCTGTTTCATAAAGCTTCTAGTTAGCATAGATACAACTTGGAATGAAACTTGATACCATTTAATTTTTATCTTCTGCTGCACCAGATATTATTAGAGGGTGTTCTAGCTTCGTCAATAAGTATTGAGTCAACTTCGTCCACTATACAGAAGTTTAGTTCTCTTTGAACTTTATTCTTTCATATCTGATACCATGTTATCTCTTAAATAGTCAAATCCAAATTCTGAGTTTGTTCCGTAAGTTATATCTGCTTCATATGATCTTTTTCTTTGTTCTGTTGGAAGTCCATTTAAGATAACTCCTGAACTCAATCCTAAGAATCCATATAATCTTGACATTTGGTCTCTATCTCTCTTTGCCAAATAGTCATTTACTGTTATTACGTGAACACCTTTTCCTGCAAGGGCATTTAAGTAAACTGGACAAGTTGCAACCAATGTTTTTCCTTCCCCTGTCTTCATTTCTGTAATTTTCCCTTGATGTAAAACTATACCTCCAATTAATTGAACATCATAATGTCTTAAACCTAAAACTCTTTTAGATGCTTCTCTAACTGTTGCAAACGCTTCAACTAAAATGTCATCTAAAGTTTCTCCATTTGCTAATCTTTCTTTAAAGATATCAGTTTTATGTCTTAAATCTTCATCAGAAAGTTTTTCATATTCAGGTTCTAATGCATTAATTTGATCAACAATTTTTTTCTTAAAGCCTTTACTTCTCTGTCATTTTTTTGTTCCAAAAAAATCTTTTTAAGTAAACCACCTATCATTTCTTTTTTTCTTCCTCACTTTTTTTAATATCATTTCTATACTCTAACATAATTTACTATCTTAGTCAAATTTATCTTTTCAACTCAATAAACTCTTCTTCAGTTAGTATTTTTATAGTCGGAATTTCTTGTGCTTTCTTTAACTTACTTCCAGCTTTTTCTCCAACTATTAAATAATCTAAATTCTTGCTTACTGAACTTAAATTCTTACCGCCTAATTTTTCAATTTCTTCCTTTATTTGCTCTCTTGTGAAGTGCTTTCAATGTACCTGTAAACAAGAAATTCTTTTCCTGCAAAATTAGGATTTAAATTTTTCTACTTTTTGTTTCACTTTCTGTTATTTCAAATTTCAACCCTTTTTTTCTTTTTAAAAGCAGCTACAAGTTTTTTTGAGTTTTTTTCCTTCTTAAAGAAAGCTATTATTTCATTGGCTGCTATTTCACCAATTCCTTCTATTGATGTCAATTCTTCAAAAGTCATAGACATTAACTTATCAATATTTTTTGAAGCCTTAGCTAGAACTTTAGAAGCAACCTTTCCTATAAATGGTATTCCTAAAAGCATAGATAACTTTATCATATTCTCTATTCTTACTTTCTTCTATTGAATTAAGTAAAGTTTTCTATACTTCTTTTTTTCCCATTTTATCAATATTTTTCTAGGTCTTCTCTGTGATTTTTTTAAGTCATAGATATCTACAACAGTTTTTTTATAGCCCAAATCTATAAATTTTTCAACTATCTTTGAACCTAATCCCATGATGTTTTAAAGCATCTCTTGAAACAAAATATTCTATTTCTCCTTGAATTTTAGCAGGACATTCTTCGTTTACACATTTTATATCAACAAGTCCCTTCTTCTCTTTCAAGTTTATGGTTACATACAGGGCAATTAATTGGCTCTTCTATAGTCTTTTCATTTCCTGTTCTTTCTTCTTTTATTGCCTTTACAACTTGAGGTATAATCTCAGCAGCTTTTTCTATAAAAACTCTGTCACCTATTCTTATGTCTTTTCTTTGAATTTCACTAATATTATGTAAGCTTGCTCTTTTAACCTTACTTCCTGATAGTTCAACTTCTTCTAGTTCAGCAACAGGTGTTAATTTACCTGTTCTTCCAACTTGCCAAGTTACATCATTTAAAACAGTAGATACTTGATGTGCAGGAAACTTGTATGCTATTGCCCATCTTGGAGTTTTACTTGTATAACCTATTTCATCCCATAGATTAATTTCATCAACTTTTTATAACAAGTCCATCTGTTTCATAAGGTAGATTTTCTCTTTCCTTTTCCCAATAATCTATTCTTTGTTCTATATCTTTTTGAGTTTTCTAAAAGTTCAAAAAAATTCCTGTTGTTTTAATTCCCATAGATTCTAAGAATTTCATACTTTCACTGTGAGATTTTTAAACCTAATTTATCTGCTTCAACTAAGAAATAGAAATATGCATCTAAGGCTCTTTCTTTTACTATCTTAGGATCTAATTGTCTTAAAGTTCCACTTGCTGCATTTCTAGGATTAGCAAAAAGTTCTTCTCCCTTTTCTAATCTTTCCTTTATTCAACTTTTCAAAACTTGCTAATGGTAGAACGATTTCTCCTCTGATTTCAATATCTATAGCTTGTGGTAAAGTTTTTTTACAACACTTGCTATCTGTAAAATATTCTCTGTTACATCTTCACCAATAAAGCCATCTCCACGAGTTACAGCTCTAACAAGTTTACCTTGTATGTAAGTTAGACTGATAGATAAGCCATCAAGTTTAACCTCCAAACAATATTTTAATTCTTGCTCCTTAGAAATTCTCTTTTTTTATTCTTTCAATAAAAGTCCACAACCTCGCCAATATTATAGCTATTAGCCAAACTTAACATCGGATGTGCGTGTTCAACTTTTTTAAATTTATTTTCTTTTAAGCTTGCTCCCACACTTGCTGTTGGAGATGAAGCCTCTTTGTATTCTGGATATTTTTTTCTTCTAAGCTTTCCAGTTCTTTTTAATAAAATATCAAATTCATAATCTGAGATAAGACTTTCATTATCATTGTAATAAGAGTCTCTATACTTATCTAAAGTCTTCTTTTTAATTTAACAATTCTTTTCTAAATCTTTTTAATTCTTGTGATGAGTATAGTGTCAAGCCTGCGTTGCTATTCTTTAATTCTTCTATTCTTTCTTTTTATTTTTCATATCTTCCCCTAAACAAAAAAATATTTTTATTTACAGTAAATATTATACCACAAACTTTTTTAAAAAAATTACTTAATTTCTCCACCACCTACAACAAAAATTATCATAGAAAAAAATACTACATGTTGCCCCTTGGCATTATGGGCATTTTCTTCATTGTATTTAAAAATAAATTTTTATCATTATTTTTTTATTAATTTTCCATAAAAAAACCTGTGCTTGAAAAACCTAGGTCTTGCAAGTAAGTTTAAATCTTTTTATTTTTTTCAAATTCAACTGCAAACTTGTAATTTGTTAATTCTATTTCATTAGTAAAAAGTTCTGAAAAATTCTCCTAAAACTATTTCATTAGTTTTTAGCTCTTATCTCTGTTATGAAAAACTATTTTTAGATAAATTTATCCCTAAACCTCTTCTTTGTCCTATGGTATATAGTTGATAGCCCTCATGTTGTCCTAAAATATTTTCCTTCTTTATCGATATAATTTCCTTTGACTATTTCATCTTTTTAAATTTTCTTTTTAAAAAAATTCTTTATAGCCTTCTTTTAGCAAAACAGACACCTTGACTGTCTTTTTTTATCATGAACTTCTAAACCAATTTTTTTAAAGGCTATTTCTCTGATTTCTTGTTTAGAATAAGGTTTCAAAGGAAAAAAATCAATCTTTCTAATTTTTTTCAGGGAGCTAATCTATATAACATATAGGATTGGTCTTTTATTATAGAATGTACAGATTTTTAACAAGTATTTAGAAAAAAAGTTTCTGAATATTCAACAGAAGTATAGTGACCTGTCGCTACATAGTCCGCCTTATACTTATCGGCTATCTCAAATAGAAATTTTTAAATTTTTATCTCATCATCACATATAACACAAGGAGATGGAGTTTTTTTCCCTGACTTATAGCCATCTAAAAAAATATTTAATAACTATGTTTTTCAAAAATCTTTTTCTGATATTTACAACTTCATGTATTATCCCAATCTATCACAGACTTTTTTTGCATCTTCAATATCTTTTGAATTTTTCTTCTAAATGTTGATTTAAAGTTACCCCTATAACTTCATAGCCCTGCTCTTTTTAAAAGATAAGCTGAAACAGAGGAATCAACTCCTCCACTCATACCAATTACAACTTTTTTTCATTAATAATAATCCTTTTTCTATTGTTATTTCTCCAACACTAAATAATTTAATTTCACCATTCATTTCTATTTCTAATCTTCCATCTTCAGCAATATTTTTTTAGCTGTTCCTTCAAATATTTGCTCTCCAATATGTACTCTTATTTTTTTATCTTTTAAGAAAGTTATTTCTATTGATTTCTTCTACAATTTCTAGCCATTTTACCAGACATAAATTTTTTTCATAATATAGAGAAAAATTCTTCTACAACTTTCAAAATCAATTTATCAATATCATAGTCACTTTCAATGAAATAGCAATATTTTTTTGATATCTTCTGGTATCTTTATTTGCTACATTTATTCCTATACCAACTACAAAAATCATCTTTTACTCTTTCTATTAAAATCCCACATAATTTTTTTAGAATTGAAAAAGACATCATTTGTCCATTTAAAAGAATAAGCTCCATCTTTTATCTTTTTCAAAGCATTTAAAGTTGATATTCCTGCTATGAAAAGGAAGCTTTTGTTGCTTCAACTATAGACAGACTTCTTTCAGGTCTTAGTAAAAAAACTAAAAAGAGCCATACCCTCAGGTGATAACCAAGAGTTCCCTCTTCTTCCTCTACCTGCTGTTTGGACTTTAGCTGAAACTATATCATAATTTTTCAAAAGATGATACATTTTTCTTTCATATAGTTATTAGTGGAATCTATTTCATTAAATTTTTAGAAATTTCATATAAATTCTCCTAGTTTTA
>BNJS01003349.1_pt1 | contig 34812 bp, 17 predicted proteins | sample 8540461 | NCBI WGS metagenome assembly BNJS01 (sample SAMD00202454, study PRJDB9452) | human saliva metagenome | isolation source: human saliva | place: Japan
GAATAAAGTTTGATATACAAAAAAATATATCAAACCTTTTGTAATAAATTTAGTAAATAATTAAGTTAAAAACATTATTTGTTCTTTCTATAAACTATGCAATATTGTTTATCATAGTTTTCAATTCATCAAATCCTCATAATCATATTTTGATAAATCATCTGATGTTTGTTTGCAATAGCGTCGGTCATCATATACAAATTATGACCATCTTCTTGCTTTGTCCCAATATTTAATTAATATGTCTGTTGGAATATCTAGACTTCTTAGTTCATCTAAAGTTAATACATTAATTACATGTTATTGCATTGCTAATAATTCCATTGTGGTTTAGTAAACTTATCAATTTTGTTGGATACACTCTATTTCTTCAACTATTTTCTCTTTATTTTTTTTTCCACATTTTATATTAATGATATAATCCTTTTTATATAATTTCTTTTAAAATTCTATTTATTAAATAGACACCATATATTATTCTTTTAGTTGTTTCATTTTCAATCTAATTAACAGTCACCGGGTCTCCTTCTCTCGCTTATACCAATACTTATGTTTAATAATATTGATATTGTATTTTTGTTAATATAGATACTTCTCTTTTGTTTTTTTATTCATTTTATTAATTTTCATATCACTCATAAAATTCATCCTTAATCGATAAAAAATCAACATTAATTATTTTTCTTTTCGCATACATACTATCACTCAATATATAGTAATCATTAAAATTGTGTAATTTCAGTTACTCATATTAGTTTATAATTTATTTTATCCCTTATAGACTATATTATAGTGAGCCAACCTAGTAAAAACTGTTCATAAATTTATTGGAGATACTATCATACAGAAAAATATGGTATTCTAACAATATAAATCATCTTGGCTATTAAATTATATTTACTTATCAGTATATAAAGGGAATTATTGGATAAAACAATTAAAAATAAAATATTGAACAACTAGAAGGAGTCAACAGATAAACTAAAAATATAATAAATAAAAATCCAAATCACTTTAAAACTAAAAGATAAAGATTTATCTAAAAGTTTTTTATCAAAAGTCCTACTAAGAAATATAGTTGAAAATGCAAAGAACGGGTGAATATTAAAATTGATAAGGATACATATATATAAAGATAGACGCTATAGATAAAAATAAAATTTTCAAGCGTAAGGACAATTTAGATCCTAACAAAAGTTAGGTTAATGATGACACTCTAAAAGTTAAGAAAACGGTATTAAAAATATATTTTTTAGAACTAGTGACTTTCTCCCTATTTATAATACAATATAATTACTAACATAGTATTGTATCTATCGTAAATCATAACTAGGTGAATGCTCTCATCCGTCAGTATTAATTTACTGGCGGTTTTTATTAGTATTGGCATTCAAGTGATAAAACAAAGCATAAACGGTACTTTAAGGCTTCTTAACTTTATTATTTAGTTTCTCTGTGTAAAGTCACTTTTAATCTTGTTATTTTTAAGTTCAATACGGTCTGGATTATTTCTTTTTTCTTTTTTAATGTGTTTCTGTCACTACATTCTGTACAAGCTAATGTTACATTTACGCGCATTAATATAACCTCCTATAAAATTTAATCTTAATAACTTTTCATACAACAAAATATATTATAACATTACTATAAATATTTCTGGTATAAAATACAAATATTTTTTTTTTTAAGAAAATATTTTGATAAAGTTATCCTATTCACCATCTTTATATATCTTGTTTGAATTTTTCAATACCTATATCAGGTTGGGTGTTTAACCATTTGTTTAATTACATTATATGGAACAGTAGCAATATCGCATCCTAATTTAGCACATTCTGTAATATGAATTGATTTCTCGCTTGCTGCAATAGTGTCAATATCATTATTCGCAAAATTTCTTATTTCTTCAATTACAAGCCAATAGTGGAAAGTATCGTTTAATCTACCTAAAATAGATACGTATGTTTGTGCAGCGCTAGTAAAGCTTGAGTCGGGCTAAGATTAACGTAACGTGGTTTAATCCCTCTTTTTTCGATACATTTACTGCTTTAAGACATCTTCTGTCATAGGAATCTTAACTTACCATATTAGGATAATTTGTAATTTCTCTTTCTTCTACCATATCTTTCAATCAGTAGTTGTTGCTTTACTTCTCCGCAATTGGTCCATCTACGATTGATGCAATTTCCTTAATCACTTACTTTGAATCACGCCCTTCTTTAGCGATTAAGATGGATTAGTAGTAACTCATCAACCTAATTCATTAGCATTTTATATCTTCTACGTTGTTGTCAGCCAAAAATTCATTATATTGTTCCCCTCTTTGTTAATATATTAATCATAGCATATTTGATAAGCGGTTTCAAATTTGTGGTTTTAATGAATATATTGTTTATTGTTTTTAATTCAATATGATGAAATAACACTATAGTTGGAGGCAGATTGATGAAGAATTTTTTGAAAAAGTACCATGTTAATTTTTCTTTCTTTTTATTTATAACTCCCTCTGTGTTCTTACTTTATATCGAATAGATCAGGGTATATATACTTTTAATCATCCTATACCCCGTTATTGGTTTTCTAATATCTCTATATGCATATATTATAAAGAAGACTTTGCTATATTTTCTCATTTATTATAGGAATTTTTACATTATATCTTGTTTAATTATTTTAAACTTCGATATTCTTATATGGTTTAGGATATTCTGTTCAGCCTCTGTGTGTATAGGGACTGTTTTAATTAGGGCAAAAGGCCAGCAGAGTTGATTCAAAAAAAGAAGGAAGTGTTTTACACGAGTAATCACTTTTCCTTTATTATTATTTATTAAATATATTCTATTTTCATCTAAAGCATTCCGCCTTCTTCTCCATAGACTACAAATTCAGGATTGAACAGTAATAAATTACATCAGAGAATTTATCTTTTAATTCTCTATTTCTATTTTTCATATTTCATTATTTCTAAGTAATTACAACTCTTCTACCTTTATACCAGCTTTAATCATCTCATCAACTACTGTTGAAATAGCTTTTTTCTCCACGAACTTTATGTAGTAAGTGTAGGATCCCTTCATTACTCGCTTCTCTACCGTGCATATTTAACAAACCTATAACGATGCTGCTAATTTAGAAAGCGTCCATTCTTCACCAGATTATCTACTTTCTCTGGAAAAATTTGGTTTTTAATTTTTTTATATATTCATTTTAAGACTACTTCATCGAAGATAATCACTTCATTTATCTTTTGAAGATAGAGATCTTTGCCTCCCTGCTGGTATTTACAATATGAATAACATTCTCATTTTCTTCTTTTAACATTTCGCCAATTATTGCTATTAACTTCCTGACATTCGGTTAGGTTAAAACTATTACATTTTCTGCACCTCTATGTGCTGATAATGCTCTGGACTTGGGGCAAGCTGATCTTGCTGCTTGAACTGGTATACATCTCTCTCATCATTTCATCGACATCTGGATCCAAGTATCTACATATACCTTATCTCTAGTTTGGAATTAAGCATCTATATAAATGCATTTCTCCAGCTTTATTAGGGATTTCTCTAAAATCGCATGCAGTATCAACTACAATCTTCCACTCCATCATTTACCTCAAGTATATTTATTTTAATTTTCCCACTAAATCATGTGTTTTTTTATATAATTTTGGTGTCTGAAAGCTGCAACTTCTTGCTAAACTCCTCTCTCTTTCTCCATTCATACATAACACACATTTCTTCAGGAACTACCACCAAAGTCAGAGGCTATTATTGTCTTACTAATTTCTTGGTGAAAATACATTTTTTAAGCATGTGATAACTATTAATCTTGCTTGTGTTTTTCGATTATATTTTTCTTATCGGTTTATCCAGATGACCGATGCCATCATTCAGCTAGCCAACTACGATAGGAGTTATCTGATGATTTATATATAACACTTGATCATACAAGTCTAGGTGGCAATTCAGACCATTTGGATATACTTTATTCAAACACCTCCTTTTTATCTGGTTTGATAATCACATTATAGTTTTTGGAAAATTTTAGTCGGTGATTTACAAAAATTAGTAAAAGATTTTGTAGTATTTACATTTACTACAAAAATCTTTTTATTATTGCTTCCTTTATTTTCCTTTCATATATAGTAATAGAATAATACACCTAAGGCATAAACAGCCGGTCCAATTATCCATCCTATCCATAACCTTCTATACCAATCTCTTGCTTAAATGCAAATAAATATCTGCAGGGATTCCTACTAAATAATACCGATAAACATTACTACATGGTACTACTTTTTATATCCACGTAAAACTCTTTATAATGCTGAGCAAATCCTGTAGCAAAACCGATTGCAAATAATAATAACTCTGCTGTTAATGGTTACTACTCTCGTTATATATATATATGGGGAATTTTCGTATCAAATAACAAGACGATTAATCTCGATAGGTATTATTAATCCATTATTACTGTTAGGTTTTGTATACTCTGTTGCCGGTTTATAATCTTTAGCTCCTACGAAATGTATAATTGTTGCGTGTTTGCAACTTTAACTGAGAAATGTATAGAAACTCGAGAGAATTTAACGCAGATTGATGAGGAAGCAATAACTGTCGTATCAAAACGATACCATTAATGATAACGTTGAAAGACAACCGTCTCAAGTGCAAATGTAGCTAGAGCTGTGGAAATTCCTAGCTCAAAAGATTTCTCCCCACTTTTCCATGAATTTTATTTTCTTTTTCAAATATTTTATACTTTATTGATATTTAGGGTTTATTAAAACTATAAATAATGCAACGAAAAATAAGTGCTGTATGCGTTACTGGAAACTGGCTGCACTGCATTTCCTGCACCACCAAGCTCAGGCATCGTAAGAACGACCATGGAAACTGTAAGCAAACGAGAATACGACTTACAGGTGACAGACTACATCATCATTGTCATCGGTGATCTTGCCCAATCCCTAAACTGTCTATAAACGACAACGTAAAACTTCATATAAGAAGATCAGATGCTTTTAAAAGCTCTCATAGAAACAGATAGTTCTTGTGTTCTGCAATATTACTATCCATACCTAGTGTACTGCTACAATTGTTTGCTAAAAGTATTTGGTCCAATAATTAAAAGACAATACTAATTATTACAGCTATGTGCCAGAAACTGTCTAACTACTGTAGGAATCTCTTCTTCTTTATACCAATCAGCTGTAGAAACTGTAGAATTAATGCTAGGACGATCACGTTTAAAGTAGTACTATAATTGGATTCCAAATCGCTGCTCATGCTTACACCGGCTAAATCTGTGTGGGACTATAATGTCCCGCCATAAACGATTTCCGTCTTACCAGATGAATGTAAATTTGACTTGATAAACTATGCCTGGCAATAGCAATTTCATATACTTGCTCGTTTCAGAAAAAGTCCTTGATACATATGATCCTCCTTTATATGTACGCATGTGTTTTCAAACTTTACAAAATCCAAAAGCGAATTTGCGCTAGATATCGTCGATTTGCCTGCTGCTGTGCAACCGAGACTTGAATAGATTACCGTTGGTCTAATCGACAACTCAACCTCGACTTCAAAACTCACACCACAATAGACTTGCCAAATGCTGCGCCCTTCCGGACCTGACATGGTCATAAGTATTGCGTCGTAAGGTGCCTTGGTCATCAACATTACGTGCTCGACTCATTCTATTCTACCCGCATCTCGGTGTTCGGTCTTGCTAAAGCGGATTGCAAGTGTACAGCACCGCTACTCCCACCTAGCATTTTTAATTATATCAAATTTAAAATAAAAAGCTAAGAAATCAAATTGAGATTTTAAAGTAAAAATCGACTCCACATCAGAAAAGTATTGATTAATTTGATAAATGTCATATTTTCCTAATTTGGAGTTTACTATTAGTATCTAATTGTCTAATTCGATTAGGAGTTTCTAGAAGATACATTCGTTTTTCGATCTAACAACTAAACAGAAATTACCGATTTTCATGTACCTCTTATTCCTTCCGAGACTGTGAATATGTATACTCTAACATATAGAAACTCTTTCAAAATCGTCTTATGAGGGCATTAGCCTGCTACTTCTTTGTATGTAATCCCTAATTCCGATATTTTTCTCTAAGCAGTGCTGTATCCGGACTGAGCTTTCTGCAAAATATAAATATATTCCATTGTGCGTGCTAATCTCAACTTTGTAAACTCACTAACTTTATTATACCACTTTTATCGTTTCTTTGTATCTTAACCCTCTGAATTGAAGACTGAAAGGACTTCACAGTGCAAGTAGTATTCCCATAGCGATTGCTCCCAGCTTGAAGTATTGTTTCAATACCTACCTGGACGCTACTCCGCCAATTCTGAGTTTTGTGTTTTGCATCGTATTATACATGCCATAACCCGAACTAGGGAGACCATGCCACCTGTAGAAATAAAAATCGTGGCTGTTGAGTTTAAAATTCTAGATGCATTGGTTGAAAGAACGCCTACGCATACTGCACCTAAAAACTGCTTACTACTGCGTCAGCTAACCAATAAATTTGTTACTACCGCAGACCTTCTAACGACTTAGCTCCAATAACACCACACATAAACAATGAGTTTCTCGGTGCGTAAAGAAAATTGCAAAGCTATACTAACTACAAAACCCGCTTCCTGAGCTGTATAAAACGACATTATTCTCATAGTTTCTCTTTACACCAATTTTAATCCCATGACTTCTCCGGAGTGCAATAGCTGTTGATACGAAAATCGCTGCTGAATCTCTATCATCATCTGAAGGTAATCACCAGCCATAGAAGTCTCCGGACGGCAGTTTTGTGACTGACCTCCCGGAACAAGGAGGCATCATCAGACTCATTATAATGTACTAAATGGATTGTGTGTGTGAAAGATCTTGTTTAGATAGCGATTACACAAGGACAGTAGCGACTGGATGAGCCCTAAGAAATTGCCTAGGGATGTAAAAGCTTATATTTTGCAGTTAATGTTATGAAATACTGCTGGCCTGAATAGCGTTATTGAAAAGCGAATAGACTGTCCTTAGAAGTGTTCCTCCAAACATTATTAGCAAAAAGAAAATGGACCTGATAATGTCAGAGCAGCAATAACTGCGATGTTGTCGAATGTCTCTTTCCTAGCACTTGATCTCTTTCATTTTTAAATGCATAATCTAAAAGGTACAACCACCCATCACCATTTTTCCTAGAAATATCATTTAGTAGTGCAATCTCTTTTCTAAATCACGATCCCCCAAAACAACCCTACGCTTTGTAGCTCGCTTCATGTATTATCATTGTATATAAAGGATGCAATAACAAAGATCATATGTAACTAAACTATTTGCCGCCTATAATATTAACCAAATGATTTATATATTCTAATGCTGTATCTTCAACCCTGTATACTTCCGCTCCATATGACAACTATACTCTGAGCGATTTTCACGCTAAATTTTGATAACTTTTAAGCTTCTACTCTTTCATCATGCAAAAGATTGCACCATATCTTTCCCCTCCTTATAAAAATATTAAGAAATAATATCTAATATTTTATCATATTTACTATTTTTAAAGTCCAGCTACTCTTCTTCTCCTGAGCTTCATTTGCCTTTTTCTAATTGATTCTAAAATATATATTCATGAAAAGCTCTGTGTTTTTGTTTTCACAAAACTAATTTCATTTCTCTATCAATAAATATTCTGCAGAAATTAATTTCTCATCTTCAGATAAACTTCTTGGCGCTGAGTGCAGCAACGATACTCGTAAATACGACCGTCTTCAGCCGATAATATTTCTCTGCTGTTGATCTCACCTACCTAGTGTTGTAGTTTTCTCTATACATTTTTCTCCAACATTCATGGTTGAAGTACCAAGTTGGTTTTAATTTCACTAACTTTTTCTTTTCCTTTTTCTAAAGATAATCTACACGTTAACTTTCCACCGCGTCGCACAAAGTTGTTATTACTTCCAATGATATCACTTAACTCAGATCGCATCATAAACCTGCAGCTTTACGACAATCGTGGTTTTCAGCTGACCTTCTTCTCTGTGCATGTATGGACACTTTTGTGAAATCCTTCTACTATTTCTCCAGCTACAGCGCAATCAATTTTATTATTTCTTAGCTAAATAAAGCCGTGAGTACCAGCGCATGTACATCTTCAATATCAGCTAGTCTTCTAGTTTTTCTACATATTCAGCCACTAATTGTAATCTCTGTTAATCGCTAACATTCTCCTCTCCTTAATTATATTAATCTAAAAAGTCTTTACCTAAAACTTGTCGTAATAACGACTCTCTCTATCAAAATTTTCAAAATCGGTTATTATATTGTCACGCAGACTCTGCTAATTTCTTAGAAAGTTTTCTAAGCTTCTCTTCTTCTTTATAATCCTTCTTATCAAAATATCAAGTTGGACGCTGGTTCTTTTTGCTTTTTCTATAATATCATTTCAATGATCTGCATAATCTAACTTCACCTCTGGTGAAATTCCTTAATGTTCCAAGCAACTAGCTCCCATGCATAGTAAAATATCCCGTGGGAATCAGAGATAAATTCTGGTGTCTTCTTGGGTCTAGTGGATTGTTTTCAAAATCACTTTAAAATCTCTCTCGTGTGAAAGTATTATTCCCTACATAATTACGCGTGTGAGCTCTCGAACTAACAACTTCTCCTCCATAATGATTTGCTTTTCAAAATATCATCTTCATCTATTAAATCGTAGTGTAAATGTTTTTGAATTACCGATGGACTCTATCCACCATATATTTCCAGTTCAGTATTACTTGCTTCTCCATTTGCTTTTATTCTTTCGGTCTTAAACCTTGAACTCCTAAAAGACCTGTAGAAGAGAATCACCTCATTGGCCTTCTACATCACCAATTGTATTAATTCCAATATTTTTAATTTCTTGGTAGATGCTTTACCGCTATTCATGCATTTCTCCTATATCAAAGGATTCCATAATATATCTCTATAGTTTTCTTATTAATGATTTGAAAATCCAAGAGGTTTTCAAATTTCGATACATCTTTGCGTATTTATTAAAAGAAACATGCCTACTGACGATGAGCATATACCTGATTGTTTATATAATTCTTCTTTGATTGTGGCTATTACCTTTGTTGGTTCCAGAAAATCGCTTAGAGTCTATGTAATAGCTTCGTCAGCAGAAACAATCTCAGTCTATCTGTATATTCCTCGTACAGATCGAGTCATCTGGACTCCTGTTGATATTTAGCCATATCGAGGACGAAAGTATTTTTATATTAGGACATAACTTTCTGGCCTCTCCTACTCTGCATAGTTGTCTTAATCCTAAGTTTCTAGCTTCGTATGTTAGAGGTTACAATTGTCCATGCCTAGTTTTCCTTCTCCCTTCAATGGTGCCTAATGGTTTCGCTGCTAGTTCTGGATTATGCTTTTCTTTCAACACTTGCATAGAAACGCAATTCATATCAATATGAGCACGTAACTTTTGACATTCTACTCACCTCTTCTGTATGGACTAAAACACGGAACAATAAGAGCAATTCAAATTCGGCTTTTATATAAAAGCTATTTGGAGTTGTTCCTTATTCTAACTATCCCGTTATGTTTCATTACTAAATTAATGAAAGTTAATAATGATGTGGTAGTCTCTTGGTATTATCATATAGTAATGCTCGTAGAAAGCATGCTTCTAATTTCAGCTTTCACGTGCACTTTGTCTCTAATACTCTTAATCAGGATTGTTCTCTAAGTATTCGAGTAATCTTCCATGCTTTCAATTAACTCCATACTACTTCTTAACGCCATACATAAACCTTTTTGTTTCGGAATGACTGTCTCTACCTGCAGGGGTTTTCTCTACTGATTGCGTACGACGCGCTACAAAGATACCATCATTTGATAAGTTTTCTATCTTTTTAATACACTATCCTCTAACATCCCACAATACCACGTCCATCAACTAGAATATTACCTGCAGGGATATTGTTTTAATAATGTGCTTTAGATTTATTTCACGCCAATTCCTACGATGAGTCGTGCTTTAACAAAATATGAGATATTTTCAGCGTCTAACTCCTGTTTTCAGCTGCAATTTCTGCATACTTACGAAGATTTCTATTCTCAGCTTGAACCGGGATAGAGTGTTTTGGCCTCAGCACTGTTTAACATCATTTTCAACTCTTCTTCGTCGCATGGCAATGGCAGCGTGAAGACGTTTTGAAAGCTGTGTACTACATTTCGCCCCAAGTTTAACTAACCAGTTCTGATGTTTGAGAATAACTTATAACTTCCATATTAGGAGACGGTGTTGCAGCAATCATGGTTACATCGCCTGATTCAATTTGAGATTCCATCAATTTTCTTCTCAGCAATGTTTTCCTTGGCCTCGAGTGGCTCTCCTTGATACGCCTGAGAAAAGACCACGCCGCTTCATTTTGTGGATAGTCTTTTAAATCTTCAATTGATTAAATTGCTATCTTCCAGTTGTAAAGTAATTCATATTTCTACTTGGTGACTGATAGATGCCTCAGTAGCTTGACCTAGTAAAATCTTTCTGTGTGTGCTAGTGCTGCTCTTACATGTGAGAGATTGTTAGGAAAGTTAGAGAAAGGACCCAACAGCGTTACTATAATGCGTGTTTGTTCGCTTGATAAAATCACATTATCAATTTGTTCTGCTCCGCTTCATTTTCTCAGGGAACAGTATGTCCTTTAACATTAGCATTGCTTGAATCCTTAATGAAACCAAAACTACCTTTTGACCTAGTGTACTAATCTTCACGATATCAATGGTTATATATCGCTACTTACCGAGTTGGTCGGAAATTTAAAACTCGCAGACATAAACAATATTTCCTTGACTAGTTTCAAGCGCAGATTTTACAAGAATCCGGCTTTACGTACATTACGTGGTCTTGAAGAATGTTACACTTAGCGTGGTCAGTCCTTATTATTATCTTTTCAGTAAATACGCGATTCTTCTCTAATACCTAGTTGTTGGTGATGTAATAGATCAATTGTGAGTTTGACCCGTAGACTGGACATTTAACTTTATCGATAATATATGGTCTCGCTCCCCGACAGACTTACGTGTCCATTTTGATAAGAAAATTCCTAATCTGTTCTGTACGTACTAAGTGTAACCTATCAGGTCTAGCTGCGTCAATACCCATTCGTCTCTGTTTCAGGAAGCGATTAACCTGCATCAGATTCAAAATCCTCATCCCGATTTCTACCATATCATGTTTTCCTTCCATTCTTCCACCTCCTCATAATGGAGTAATGCATGCATAATTTTGCTTTTATGTGATTTAGTTTGTTACAGTGTTAATTTTCTTCCTACTTGTTTAAATTGTTAGTTTGTTCTTTTGCTACTATTTCTATTATTAGATGGGCTATTATTTGTTTCGGTTCCATTATTGTGTGTGTGTGTATATATTATTTTCAGTAAAGTGAAACACTAATTCCACTATTATTTACTCGTTTTCCTCCTTGTATCATTGATTTTACCGGTTCCAAGTCTCTTCTGTGGATTGGTGTTACTCCTTATTCTTTTAAAACCTTCTAAATGCTTTTTGTTCCATATCCTGCATTATTCTGCAAATCATAATATGGATATGCATATTCTTTCATTGAAATCTCGATATACTTTTGCTACTACACATGATGGGCGCTTCAATCGATGCACGCTCTACTCATCACCATGAGTGGTAATTGGATAATTCTCAGAGCAGCATAGCATCCAATAAGTAAAAATCTGGCTCTCTCTAATTTCTCTACTGCTCTTGCATCGCTATACAATACTGCATTGCTTAGAAAATATTATATTTTCCAGTCCTCTCAATATTATCCACTTCACGATTGCATATGCAGCAACGTCCCTTTTTATCTGTTCATATAATTCTATCCGCGTCTGATAATGAATCATTTCAATCCTTCATAACTATCTTGCTTTTAAGATTACCTTTCTGCTTAACTACTGGGCAACAAGCTGGCCCTCTTCTTTCATCCTATACCACAAATATACTTACATCCACTAGTATAACATTTATTTTCATAAAATGATTTTTCTATACTCTTTTATAAAAAGTCTTCTTCTTTGCATAGCTTGTTAGTAATTTCTGAACTCCCGCTTCTCTCATCTAATTCATGATGTCTTCGGAAATGTCTTGATTTGATTCTTTTACTTCACTAATTTTCATTTGTTCCTCATTTTCTATTAAATTACTATAGTATCTAATGTAATAAAGTCCAAATTTTGTGTTCTAAAATCCTGGATTAATAGCTTTATAGTTGAGATCGTAATCATAGTCCCCACCGATAAATCTCTTTCTCATTTACTTTTTCCATAATGTAGACATTTTCATCCTCAGTAGTAACGTTTATCTTGTAAAAGATGTTCAATTCTCTAAATATTTATGTTTTAATAACTCTAATAAATATAAAGCTTACATCATCTAACGAGCGTAATATCATCTTTTCCATAGAACCCTATTAAACTTAATTTTTGTTTACCAATTTCTATGATTATCAAACTTTAGGCATAAATTCCTAGAATATCACAATAATTCTATATCTTTGTTGTGGTACAACCATTGTTTCTTGTAACGCCAGGTTTGTGCTAAGCTGTGCTTCCCATTAACCTTAGCCACGTTTACGTGATAAACGTTGACTTCCCAGCGTTAGGAACACCTAGCTCATTGATCCCAATTGCCTCGGTGTTTAATTCCATGGCTGCCTCTGACTGACCAGTCTCTACCTGGAAAGTTCTTCTTTGCTTTGTCTAATTCACTTCATTTCTAAGTTATTACTATGCATCTGCTTATAAACTACTGTATATCCTTTATTTTCAAAATAACTTTTCCACTTTTGCAGTTTTCCAGCTCTGTCTTTGTAAATCGATTTTATTAAAGTACTAATTGTCGCATCTTTTCACTAGCACTATCATCTAGGTATGTGTGTGAAGAAGTGGGCAGCGTGCATCACTAATTCCGAAAACTATATCTTACTAAATTTCGAGCTACTAGCTTTAACCCGTATCACATTGTAGCCATATGACACATGGACAACCATCAAACATATTATCTCCTTATCTTATCTATTTATAAAATTTCTTTGATTTAAAACAGGTCTTTTACTATGTTTACCACATTTTCAAGTAACCCTATTTTGGTGTAATTATTCGTGACAAATACATTAATATTTATAATTTTCTCCTTTAATAGTAGTAAGCATCATCAATTGCCATATTTTAGAACCTCTCCTACACGCCATACAAGAGTAACTCTGGTCACTTTTTACGAAATACGGTGAGTTATTCCCTCATTCATTTGTGAACTTTATGTATAATTTTAAAGTAATTACTGACAAAAGACAAATATAGGCTCTTTTGCTGCCTTGTTCGCCATATTTATCTTTTATCTGCTGCCAACAATTGTATCACCAAAATTTGTACCTCGAGATACGATAATTAAAATTAATACTGTTGCTACAAAAGTCAAAGTACTATTGTGCGTTGGAATCCGTCTAAGTATACTAAAGTTACCGGCCACGACTCCAATTACACCTGCCATCGCTGTTGAAACCAACTAATGCAATAAGCTGTAACAGTTTAATCGCTAAGTATGTGCTGGTAAACTCTCATGGAATTAAAACTAAAAATAATTTATTGAGTTTTATGGCATCCATTGCTGACAGCCTCGATTACGCACCTCTCTACCTCACGTAATCCAGTTTTACTACTAAACAGGCATGAGAATATGGTGCTGTCAAATAGTCAAGGTGGAGGAATAGCTGCTTGAACACCAATAATTGTGCAATTAAAACTTGTAAATGGAATTAATAATACAATTAAAGATAAAGTAGAATTGCGAAAATATTAACTATCGCCGTAACGACAGCGTAAAATCCACGTCAAATATGCACTGTGAGTGTTAGATGTATATTATGTCCTAAAATAAACCACTTCTATAAACACTGCAATAAGTGACTCCAAAAGAGTCAATATGTGTTGCCCAATTGTTTTATCTTGTACTATCAGTAACTCTTGAAAAGTCCAAACATTACTGCTACCTCCGTCAGTCTAGTTCAATCTAATCTAGATATTACTTTGTCTGTATTTTCTTTTAGTTCCAATTGATTGAACGAGATTAGCCTATATTAGCATTTGCTGTTTTATCAATATGTCCGTTGAGTATGGTGGAAAATCAAAATCAATTTCTCTTACTATGTGTACTGAGGATAGAGTTTTTCAAGTGTTATTATCAAAAGTAAATTTAATAATAACTCCTTTGAGTGAGTATGTTTTTCACTCTTTCGATATTTCTCTTTCCTCAAACTCCGGTGCGATGATGTTTGAGCTAGGAGTCTATTAGTACTAGCTTGGTCGGATGATAGGGCGCTTCCGAAAGCTAATCACCATCTTGGCGTATAGTACCGCCGTCTATAACAACAACCTTTGAAGTACAAATTGTTTTAATAACGTTCATTTCGTGATTATAAGCACAACTGACAATATTAGTTTTATCTCATGAATTTCTTTAGGTAAGTTGGTACTTTTGAGTTGTTTCTGGGTCAAGTGCATATCGTCCTCTCATCACAAAAGTAAGATTGAAAGGATTACCAGCATAACTCTGGGCAATGCCTACTCTTTGTTTTTGTCCTCCAGAAAGTTATGGATGAGCCTTAGTCTATCTTCTAAACCTACTAATTTAGCTAATTCTTCACTCTTTCTTTAATTTCTGTTTTGATTTTCCTGAAATTTCCTAATGAGGAATGCATGTGTTTTCAGCTACTGTTCTTGCTCCATAATAGAGTTACAAAGTGTTGAAAATCATTTCCTATTCTTTGGCCGTTTTCTAACGAGCGTTGTTCTTCAGTTATTTTGTTAAAAGTCATCTGCTTTCGGTGATTGCCTCCCCCATCTGTTTGCTGCTTCAAGTCCCGTTTAACTGTCCTTACTGGCGTACTTTTCCCAGCCCCAGAACCATCCGATTATTCCGCCATAAATATCACCTTTTCAGCTCTAAATTAATATCTTTTGGAGACATAGACACTTTATTATTATATATATCTTATTAACTTTTTAATTCAATCATGTCTATCTCCTTTCTCTTTGAAAATACAACACCCTGCCTCTGGGCACTCAGAATAAGGAGGGCGTTATACTATGATACCACCTTACATTTGCTTATTGCAACTACTAACATAGTCTATCACTATAACGCGGATGCCGAACAAAGTTTACATTTATGTACCTTGTATTAACCACTCCCTTTACCATCTTCGTAAGTTTATATTATGCTTTCTCAGCCATAGCAGCTCTCTCTTTAAAATACTTTCACCCTGTGCTTATACAGTGTTGGTTTCTGTAATTTCTAACTAGTATAACGGTGTCACTTTTATACTGTCAAGAAATATTTTTGTAATGTTTTACAAAAATGTCTGCAGCTCAGTCATTAATTTTCTGTATATCATTTCTCCTAAGATGTCGCATCTACTCTAGCCATATCCTCTCAATATCATCCTAATTCTTCCCAATCTTTCACCGGTTGCTCCGCGCTTGCTAATGGGTGCCCACACCTCCTGCATATCTGCATAGGTATTAGTATGACTGGTCCTTTGGACTCCGAGATGCTGCACAGACTCTAGTACCTTCATCGATGGCAAGCTCATGCATATAAATCTTTAGAAAGCTGGCTAAGGATTTACTCCTGTTGAAACTTCGCAGGATGCTGCGTAATTTGTCCATATCTTCTTTTCAGTGACTTTTGCGATGCAACACCATCTTGATAGACGTCGTAATTTTCAAATATAAACTGCTCTAAAACGCGTAAATATTATGCTCAAATTATTTCCATCTTGTCTACAGTTTACTCATAGTAAAATCATATCTGATGAGTTCTGATGCAACTCTTAAAGTATCATTAAGGTATTTGGGAAATAAAATCTTCAGTATATCTCCTGCAATGCAAAGATCTAACAGACTGCTGCTTCGTCGGTTAATTTAATATCATGTCATTTAAATGCTCCGCAAGAATTCCATATTAACTCCTACAAAGATGAAACTTCCGGTGTACTAAATTTATTCCTCCATAGTGTCTAGAGGTGGGTGATGGTCAGTATAAAGAAAATTGACGCTAGTAAAATAATTTTCCCATCAACGTTCTTGGAAGAAAATTCGCTTACATGTCCAGTTACTATAACAAGAGCATCCTTATAGTCTTGTCAGTAACTGGAAATTTTATATAAAAATCAATGATGGTGAATCTTTGCCGACTGTTATGACTGTTTTCTGAAATTTCTCTGTTATAAGCTGATACATTGCACTTGAGGACGTGAGCGTCTGGATACGGACGTTCGCCATCTATGAATTGTTATTTTATTATTTCTCTATTTTGGAAAATTTCCTCATATAAATTTTCTAGTATGCGTCATTTATCTTCTTCTATCTCTAGTTTCTTTTGGAATGCTTGACAAGTAACCATAACTTAGCTACTAACTCCTGTTTTTATCGTGTACTTCAACATCGAATTTCACTGCAGTCGGCTAATGTCTCAAAATATTTACTTTTGTTGTTATCGATCTATCTAATGGTACTGATTTTAAGAAGTACAGGGTTGTATTGCGTCGACTTCCGCTTCTATTGTAATTGTAACTTGTAATGTGGATTGATTCATCAATAATGCTGTAATAACGTAGAACTAGAAAAAGTACCGGGGTGGTCCCAACATTTTGAGGAATACTTTATGTCCTGTAATCAAATCTGCTCTAGGAACTATTCCTTCTCATAATGTTCATCAAAGTATCATTATTGTGACCATCTTGGAATCAATGACCCAGATTAGCTAGCTGAATTTACAACAATCTTTCTGGTTACGACTCCTAATAATGTATTTTAGAATCAATTGGAGCACAAGTTCATATCCTTCTACGACAACATTGGCATGTTAACTACAGAAGAAATTGGAGTTTTCTAAAGTTGTAGTTTCAACTTCTGCATTATATCTTTTATTAAGCACTCTGTCTGTCTTGTAAAATACATCACGTGCCGTCAATTGTACCTGCTCCTTTCCTTGATTCGTTAATAACTGGATATCTGCTGTATGCTACCTCTAATTTGAGGTTCAACCACCAATCTTTAACCGTATTATTTAAATTAATAGTATATATACTATCTAACTTATATAAATACTCTCTACAGTGATAAGTTATGTCTCTCTTGATTATCTGGTCATTTTGTAACTCTATTTTATTCGATGTGTTTGCAGAAAAAGTATCATGTGGCGTGATAATTATTGGTAAACTTTTCATCATGCTAAACGCTTTCAGTGGCATCATTTGCGGTCATAACTTACGAGTTTACTAAAGATAGCACCCTTTTTCCACGACTTATTTCCATAATTTCGGTCTATTCCCGAGCTATGTAATAATGTACCTTTTCTAATATATTTGTCCTACTTGTTCGATCCATAGCACAATTGCAAAATCTTGAGAACAATTTCATGGACTCCTCCGACGACCTGGTCAATTGTCGCTCACAATGTTACAATCTCAGAATATGATAATTTTCTACATTGCTCTCGTTCTCTGCCCTTCTACAATTCTTCATGCCGTACCCACGTTCAATGAAGAAACAAAACGATTTTCCAGTTCTTTTATCGTCATCGATCGGCTGTCCCTTCACTAACTTTTACTCTTTAGCTACTTGACGAGCGATATTTTGCTTCCCTATGAGAAGTCTTAATATATTCTAATATTTTTGGTGTTTTGATTTCATGATTTTTCCTCCTTATGTTTTGCTCTAATGCTAAATATGCATTTATAACACATTACATGTCATTATGTTCTCTTTATGAAAACTATTTCAAGATAAAAATATGAAAGGCCAGTTGCTGCTTATCTTCCTTCAATTTTAATAAGTAGCCATATATTATTCATACTCTTATTATTAAAATATATCCATTTTATGTAATACAGTTTATTTTATACTATAACGCTGATAATTGTTCTCAACTGCAGTATCACGACCTGCTACGCGTCTATACTGTCTTATTCCTCTTGTTTTCACTCCAGAACCCTTTACTAATGCCATCATCTGGAGCATTTTCTTATAACTGTTGTTCAGCTACCTGCTGCACCATCTCCAATTTCTGTTAATGGTGCTATTAAAGTCGAAGTTACATCCTATAAATGCATCACTTCCAATGTTTTATATTTATACTACATCATAGTCACTGTGATTGTCCCCATCCAATATTTGCCCTCCTTTCTACGCATCTCCAAGATAACTTGGTGTGCGGTCTTAGATCAAGCTCCATATGCCTTAGTAGTTTTTAGTTCTACAAGTTTCCAACCCTCACATGTTCACCTAAATCACTGGTGTATTTCTTATGTGGGCATATGGGCTCTGCTCGTAGCGTCATCGATTTTCGAATCACTAATAGTGGAAGATAATACTTTTACTCCATTACTCTTTTGCATTTCTCTAAATATGAGTTTGGTTTTAATTTGACAATCTTCTCCAATTACCGTATTAGATTTAATAGTAGCGTGGATAGGTGTGTGTGTCGACGACAATAATTGCATTTTGGTGCAGTGTACGTATTAGTAGTAGGATACTACTATAACTCCTGCAAAGCATATATGTTTTAGTATTGATTCTATTTCTCCATAACATTTTTCTTGCATAAAGCTAAAAGCTTCTCTATCATTCCTCCAAAGTCTCATCGAAATCGTCGCCAATATGTCTCAATTATCTGTTCACGAATTCACAGCAAGTACATCTGGTGATAATATTCACCTTGATTATGTATCGTCACTTTCTCCAACGTTTCAAATAACAATTTATTATCAAAACAATAGATTCCAGGGATTAATTTCTTTGATCTTGTTCTCTGTTGCATCTTTCTCTTCAGCAATCTTCACTAGTTCGTTAACATCACGAATTATACGTCCATATGCACGTGGATTATCAGCTATTGCTATCAGTAGATGCTATCTGTGATCTATTCTCATGTGGTCTAACATACTGTTGATGGTTTCAGGACGAATCAGTAGAGTATCTCCATACATCACTGCCGTCGTCTATCTTTGTCTTCGTTCATAACTGTAGCTAGCATGAGCTGTCCTGTATTCTGCTTGTGAGCAAACTGCAGTTCACTCTCCTAAGAGCTTCTTTAACTCTTTCTGCTCCACTTGACCAACTACGGTGATTGCTTCTTGCATTTCCTAAATCACTTCAGGCGTCTAAAACTAGTCTGACATTGTTCTGTCACGACTTTGTGTAACACCTTTGTATATAACCTTCGAGCTGCATTCTGGGTTCCCTTTTCCAGCCGCTAAAATATAACTGCATATCTAACTAGCCACTCATTTTCCAATGTCCTCACCTCTTTCTACTTGTCGTAATTTGCCCATAACATTCCTGGTTGACATCAAATGTTCCATTAAATTCATCGATGTTTCGATGATAAAGTATAAATAATCTTATCTTCATGTTCTCTTCGCGAATCAAAGTATAACATTGTGTAATGCCTTTCCCAACTTAACATCAACATCAAATTCACTCGTTAGAGCTTCCTTACCTGTTAGAGACTCCTCCTCCACGCCAAAATCATCCACTAATAGTACTTTTGATGCATCTGTTTAAACTTCGTAGATCAAATCGTATTACTATTTTCTTAGTTGAGACCAGAAACATGGTTTCATGTCATAACGGTAGTTCCTTCAGTTACTTTGTTGTACTCTTCTAGTGTATTGTGCTGGTTTAGTTTTAATAGTGAAGCTTCATTGCACTAAGCAACAGGAATACAACACACCTTTGCTTAACTGTAACAGCAGCATCTGCTACTTTATTTTATATACTGCTGTAACTTTCCTCTACCTAGTTTGTTCTATTAAGCTTGGTTTTCAATTATAATCCGACCTGAGAGCCTTAACCACTGCCGCCAACAGACGATTCCCATCGACTGTTGCACCAATAAAAGTGTTAAAATAACTTTTAGCATCATATACTTCAACAAGCATGTTGGAGTAAAAATAACACCACCACTTCCACACCTGCTAGTGTATAACTTCTCCAATATTTCTTCTTTAAAATCCATTTTTATTACGATATACCCTTCACTCAGTCAGATTTTGCGGTGGTTACTGACACGAAATGTGTCAGCAGAGTTAATCTATTAGGATTGTTAATAAATATTCGTCATATCTACTCTCTCTTCACTTCTCTTTAACTTCACATCTTATACTCACTTACACATGTACACATAATGATTTTTCTAAACTGTATAATGCATTTCAATATATTTTATTCGTATATTACCGCTGTATATAATACCACTATTGTTCAGGAATAGTAAAGATGCGTAAAAGTGCTAACTTTCATTTCAGCTAATTAAATATTTTATTGCATCCTACTACCAGAGAAGTATGGCATTTTCTTGCTATACTCTTAAAATTCATTACTTTTCTTTCGTCTTCTAAAAGTTCGTCTTTGGTTTCTCTACCACTGCTTTCTTTACCAACAAACGTTAGTTTGTCTATGAACTCAAACTGCTCCTACCTGTCATATCTGCATCATTCATATAATAGTATCGACTTCCTCAGTGAGTAGTGGGCTTGGAATAATGCATTTACATCTTGAATTGGTACCCATCCGTCAATTAGATAATGGTCATTGTTTAATGTATTACTTTGTTCATCTTCGTCAAATTCATCATCAATTTCTCCAGTAATCCTCGACTATGTCCTCCAGGTAGCTAACTTCTGCTAGTCCCTCCATCTCATCTGTGGATAACAATCATATGTTCTGTACTGTAGTAGTGCTGAAACTTGTAAGCTGAGTGTGTACTCAGAAAATTTTTATAGCTGGTGTAATATATTCTTCTAAAGTCTTTAGTCGTTTCTCTTGGTTTTATCCATAGACATACTTCCTTGTGACATTAAATATTCCTAAGTCATCTTTCATCTCCGTCTTCAATTACCGGGTATCTAGTGTATTCTTCTTGTTTTAATTGTCTCTAGTAATCGAGAGATCACTCACCATCTATTAACTTTCAACCTCTGTTCTGGCGTAATCTCTTTAGCAATTTTGTCAAAGCTCAGACACTCTTTCTACGCATGGCGTGTTCTACATCCTTAGATTTGACCGTGTAGTGCTTGGAAGATTTCATAATCGTTTCTAAGTTCTAACGTTCACTATGAATATCGTCATGTGCTGTCCAGAGCAGGGTTCGAATCCAAAACATTTTCGCTATAAGACTAGCTAATGAATTAAAGTATGCACCTGGCGGTCTCATAACTTTATCGAACATGTCATTGGCTGCCACTCGTGATACGTCTGCAGATTGGATGCGCTCTGTTTTTAGGAACTAGGCTAAAACCACATGTAATATGTCATAAATCCAGGAATGACGCCACTATTATGAAATGGTATGCGTAACAGTTTCAATTTGAGTTGCTATCAATTCAAAATAGGATTAGGCGAGAATGGGTATGCGAGTCCCTATCAACTAATCCAGAGAAACAATTGTAATACCTGGCTGTGTCACTTGAATAAGTAATCTAATGGCGTCTACGTGACGACACACTAATCAACCATCTGCAGTTTTATTTCCTGATTCTACTAATGGTCGTTCTTGGCTTGATTCGGCTAAACAGCAGATTGTAAATTCAAAACATTACAAATGCTGCTGAGGCCAATAAGCAATAATACTACTATCAATATTTTAATTAAGATACTGAGATCGTGTGGTTTTCATTTAACCTCTGTCCTTACCATTTTCAGTCATTAATAAATAATTTTACTACATATAAACTTTTTCTCAATTGTATAACATCATCTTGAAATACTGATTTATAGAATGATGCCATATCTTCATGATAGATTCGATTATGTGGAGTTTTCTTCTGCAGAGTGTTTGAGTATATAAAATATGTACGTTAATCAGAGTGTAGAAATGAATGAGTATAGAATTCAATATGGATAAAGCAAAAATAAACTTATCGAAAATATCACGTACATACTACGTTACTACTGCATTTTCAAAGATTTGCATCATCTAGAATTCTATGATTTAACCTTCAGTCGTGCATGATAGTTCTAGTATATGCAAAATACATAAAAATATAAAATATAGAACCTCTATCCACAGAAAATATTCCTGTATTATTTTATTTTCACGCTCTCCGCATCAAGTAGAAACTGGTTAGAAAATCAACATTCCTTCCCTTGGATTAGTGTAGTTGGCGTAGATTTTAGAAACCAAGGTGGTAAAGTAAGATTGAAACTCTGCACCTTCAGTTTTGGTCATTGTAGTGGGGCTTGATGAAAGATAGAAATAGTTTTATAAAATATTCTAGACACTCTTATTTTATCTAAAATTATATCATCCTTTGAAGACATTAACAAAAAGTTGTTAGTTTTGGTGCATCGCAAGGAGGCGTTTTTATAATATTTTAGCTCTAAACAAGAATGTAACTAAATGTATTGTCTCTATCCTTCTGTGATTTTAAAATATCTATGAAAAGACAATAGAAATAATGCTTACAGTGAATTAACTCACCACGCGAGTTGGTTTTAATACAAACGGAATAATACTAAAAATTTTAAATAACCTTTACTATCTTGACATCCTAAATTTCGAAAAAATTTAAAATGAATTTGTTTTGTTTGGTTCAATGATATGTAGAAGATTGTCAAAAGAAACTCAGAAAATAATATATAATGAAGTTACTAGTAGAGAAAAGCTGCATTTATAAAAGGTATTGAAAGCATCCCAAATTTCAATGATGAAATAGTTAACTTTGTTAGAAGTTGAATAGGAGTCAACATGTAGAAAAAAATAGAGAACTGGAATATAGAAAAGGTAATAGATATACCCCATTCATTTTTTTAAGTATAAAAATAATTTTTAAGGAAAGATAATTCACAAATAGAACTAGATTTCTGTTATTCCTAAGTCAAAATTAAAGGTATTATAGTTGACTTCCCTGGATTCAAAGTAAAAAACAAAGACTACTTAAATTTAACAAAATATAGTATACTAAACTGTGCTTTAGCATCGTTTACATATTAGAGGACAAGCTGGTAATAGCGAGAATAAACACATTTTCTCATTTTTTTGATAACAACTCATCACTATTTTAAACTAGTATTTCAGGATGGTTAGATACTATAAGCGTCATTGAAAACTATTTCCTAATAAAGGAAATTTAGTAACTGGACTAGGTCAAGGTGCTGCTATTAGTATAGTTTGTTGTATTTGATTCTATTAAAGAACTATTGTCTTAGTTGTTCACTTTTGTGATATATAAAATATATAGCAATAAAAAAGATCATTTTCTTCAAAGAAATATTTATAAATTTGAAGAGATTTTTTCCGATAAGATGTATGTATATTCCACTAGAATTCAATAGATGTGTTTTAAATTTAGTAATTCAATAACACAAAAGTACATTACGGTTCTTTCAGATCAAAACTCCTTGAAACTAACTCAAACTTTTAGAAACTCTGGAAAATGTGGAATTCAACATTATTTATTTTTAGATTATAAAAATATTCCAACGTGTTTGTTGATTATTATACTCAAGTTCTTTTTGAATAATTGTAAAGGTGGATCACTAGAATCTTTCTTCCTAGCGATTCACTTTTTAAATTCTAGATTAGCTTAATTTACCTTTTAGCTTCGTTTTTTTAACAATTTTTCTATAAATTTATTTCTTTTCTCATAGGAATAGAAAATCTTTTCACTTCCCATTGTTTAAATGTTTTTGTCATAACTCTCGCGTTTTCTCAACTTCTTCTTGGGTCAATAGTGACCTTGTAAGTTTTGCACCTATTCAAATATGATGGTAACAACATACTGTTCGCAGAATATCGGAATTACTACAATTCCTCTTTCTTGGAGAGTTTTATTCCTGCTAGGTTGCTGGCCATTGGCCTTCAAACAACAGTAGCTTTTATTAAACTTGCTTCTTTTTTCGTCGATGGCATTCTCTGGTGCTGTAAGGATATACCATCTACGTCTGAAGTTCAGGTTCGTCTAATGTTAATCGTTTTTGTGTTTGGTAATGTGTGGAATCTAATTTTTATCTTTTTCTTGAAGTTCTGCGTATGATAATCCCTCTTCATGATGACAGCATATTGATGCCATCATGTCACGCTCTGTTACAGCAACTACAGTATTGACCACAGCTGTATCTACTGTATAACTACCGTTACAAAACCTTAGACAGCAAACTTGCTTCTGTAGATTTCCTATTTCTCTAATACTAATTTTGCAGCAGGTGCAACTCCATATCCAGTTGCTTGTGTTCTACCAAGAGAACCACCTAATTCCGTAAACACAGTCAACGTTCCAATACCTTGTTCCTGTAAGAACATTATATTCGTCAATCATCCAAGACATAGTTTGTCCATTAGTAACGTCTGGTGCGAGGAACATCGTTTCACTAAATATTTATATAATCCTCGAATATCCATGATAATCTTCTAATTTCACCTTTTGATAAATCTTTGGATCTGCAATAAATACCTTTTCACTCCACCATATGGCCGATTAGCAACCTTTTGTTTAAATGTCATCCAATTGATAATCTTTAACTTCATCTGCTGTTACAAGTGGATGGAATCATAATCCTTTAGGACCGATTGCATCATTGTACGGAATCACTAAAGTCTTCACTTCCATTATCCATTCTAACAGGTATAATCTAATAAATCTTTGTGGATCTTTAAAGACTCATACACTTCTTCTTTATAACCTAAAACTAAGCTTTACCTTTAATTTGCTCTCTTACGTTAACCAATGGATTGTTATTCATAATCACATCTCCTTAGAATGTTATTTTTATTACATTTTAAACATAATATCACACTAATTATCAAAATATCAGATAGAATTATAGCGTTTCTTGATTTTTATAATTGTTTATTTCTACTCTCAATAATAAAATTATAAAAAGCTAGCATATTAACAGTTTTATCTGTTAATATACTAGCTTTCCTGAAAACTATAAAATACATTTATAATTCTATACTCTCTTTATTTCATCATATGACGCTCACTACTTGCTTCAGCTTTTAGTTGAACATCCAGATTAACCGCTTCTTCCATAGTTTTTAATGTTTCTTTTGTAAACTCTTCTTCGATATCTTTATTTACATCAAAGATCAATTCATCATGCTTGTAATAATGATTTTGCATCTACATTTGTTTTCTAAGTACTCCGATATTTAACATAGCTATTTTATAATGTCCCGCAGCAGTTCTTGAATTGGTGAATTCATCGCAACCATTACATTCAGATTATTACAATTTTATTCTTCATTAATATCTGAGTAATGTTCTTCTTCTGTTGAATAAAGGTTCTACATAACCATGTTCTTTACCAAAATCTGTTACTTTATTTATCAACACCTTTAAAAGTTTCTAAATATTTATCGATAGACTCTTTCCTTACGTTTCTAGTAATCCAAGGTTGTTAGATAAACCAAAATCAATTCCATAAACAATACCAAAGTTAACATTTAGCTTCTCTACGCATTGGAAAATTTTCATTAGAACTCACTCCACATTAACATCACTAGCTGTTTTAGTATGAATATCTACATCATGTTTAAACGCATCTATCATTCTCACCATCTTGTGCGATATGAACTGAACCAGAGCTCTGTTTGAGAATAGTCAATCGATAAGGTGCTCTATCGTAGAAGCTGGTACGGTGTACCAGTTTTCCCTTCTTCAATTCTCGTCGGTATATTTTGAGATTTGGTTACTGAAGATAAACGTCAGTTTGAGCTAATGTTTGCTCACCAACGCGTATGGATTTTCACTTCACCCGATATCTTTTACTGACCTTTTATGATCAGTTTAATTTTTGCTAATTGTTCTATTCTGATAAATGGAATAATTTCATGACTATGTTGTAGTTGTTCTAGTACCTCTACAGCTGTAGAATATCCTGTCTTCGTTTTCTTAATTGGTGGTGATCCTAGATCATCAAATAAGACTACTAACTGTAGGTGAAGCTATATTGAATTACAGACAGCTAAAGTATATAATCTGTACAGAAGTTTTAATTCTTTCAATAAACTCACTCATTTCCTCAGAACTTACTAACATATATTCCTTCAAATTCCGCCACAATGAACTTTGCGTACTTTAATCTATCTTTAGTCGTGTATTTTCTTCTAAGTTTTCTGCTTCATCGTGACTACATCAATGTGATACTCTCTGCAATTTCAATATATACGGATGTGGCCTTAGACTGAGTTCATTTTACTACCATATATTTCTTCATCCTATATTTATTTTCAGGTTAAAACAGTTTATCAATTCAATTTGTCATCAAGAGATAAAATACCAATTTTCCTCAGCTTCTCCATTAATATCTACGCACTTCTGCTATAAATAAAATCTTTTTGATGTAACAGTTTGATCAGTCCTTTGATGATATTTACAAACTCATTAATTGAAAATTGTTCCTCTTTTTAAAAATATAAACGTTCCTTTTGTGACTACTGTTCCTACAACATCTGAGTTATGGTAATCTTCTGTGTAGCACTCAACATGTAAGTACTATCAGTAAAGTCTATTTTCATTTTACCTGCTAAAATAATATTAATTTCTTTTTAGGAGTAGTGTTCTTCAACTACTTCTTCTGCCTCTTCACTAGGAGTTTCTTGAGATAATTTTCTTAGAATGGAAACAAATCCAAGTTTTTCAAATAACTCTCTTTTGGTTCTATTTCTCACTATAAGTTAAATCTTTCTAACTTATTATCCAACTGAAACTTCAATGTAAATAGTAGCTAATTTCTTACTTAACAGGCATCTTTAATCCTTCTGTTAGACCTTTTTTGGTTTTTTTACCACTAATATTATCAATATTTTTCTAGTACATTTTCTACAGTTTATATTCAGTTAGTAATTTTGTCGCAGTTTTCACTAACTCAGCAATACCTGGGATATTATCATCTTGTCTCCCTTAAGACCTTTCATATCAACGATTTGTTATGGGTTAAACCATATTTTCAGCAATAAACTCAGGCGTATAATAATCATGTCTGTAACTCCACGTTTAGTGTAATAAATCGTTATATTTTTACTAGCTAGTTGAGTTAAGTCTTTGTCTCCAGTTACTATTACTTCTAATCCTTCTTTTCAGCGATTTTAACATAACTTTAATAATATCATCCACTTCATAATCAAAATACTCTTATGCTTTATTCCATATGAATCAAAGGCTCTCTAACATATCCGAATTGCTCTACTAACTCCTTAGGGTTTATCCCTAATCCTTGTATGCTTCATAACTTTTGGTGTCTAAACGTTTGTTTCCTTTATCAAGGCAACTAACGCATACTTTGGATTAGTATCTGCCGTTTTTCAACTCAATGTAAAACCATATACACTATTTGTATAAAGCCCTTTTTTATTTTTTTAAAAGCTGGCATAAGCGTAAAAGCACGATAACTCAAACTATTACCATCTATTAATATTATTTTATCCATTTTCTTCTCTAATAATTCTTAAAAAGAAAGTGTAAATGGGAGCAACTCAAAATCTTATTTTACAAAGCGATTTTTCTAATCCTCCCGTACAATTTTAATAATAAAAACAACTATAAAGCATCTAAAACTTTACATCTACATATTTTAAATTGATGAATTTGTAATGTTTTTGTAATCCATCGTTAGCAAATAATCACTAAGTATTATTTTACAATAATTTATAAATAATTTTCTATTTTCTCTTCCAAGGTGATTCAACTTCTTCTAGTAGCTCAGAAGAATCTCACGTTGCTCTCTTGTTCTTTCTATCATAAGTTCTAACTTGCACCTACTATTCTATTTACAAATGCTGGTTTTCTTCTTCAACAGCCTTATCTGTGTCGTAAAATAGTTGGCATGCTATATATTCTATTATCTCAAGTTATTTATTTTATCTCAAATTCTTAGTCTTCTATTCAGTAGCAACTGCTAATCTCCACTCCTAAAGCTTCAACCGCAATAAGACTATCACCTCAAATGGGATGGCAGTCTAAAAACTCTATCTTTGTACTATATTATTTCCCCTAAATATTGCTTGATACTGCGGCGTTATAATCTTTATTTTCTTAAATTACCAACCTTAAACCAGACTCTAAGTCCTCTTCTTTCAAGTTCCTATTAGTTCTAATTACGTTGTCATCTTTTTTCTCTGTATTCTAGCCTTTATCAACTCATAGCTCTTTTGATTCATCATTCCCCACATATAAAAATTTTACATTATCACGTTTTCCTTATTTTTCAACTGGGATAAAAGATCTTCTCATTGTATCCAGCACCAATATTTACAATTTTATCCTCAGGATAGTTATATATATTATTAGAAATTTCTTCTATAACACTGCTGCTCAGTCTTTAATATCTTATCTAATTTACCAAGGTTTTTGACATCTTATTTTTTTCATTACTGGATTTTTTTTCAGCTTGTCTTATATCATATGACAAACTTAAATCACTTTTTCACCTTCAAATACATCGCAAACTATAGAACTTAAAATCCATAAGTGATGTGTTATTACATCAGGTTTGGAATTCCTCTTTAGCTGCATAGCTTTTACGGAATACTTCCTGCAAAGTCCAACATCTCAGCTGTCATATTTTTGTGATATTTTCATAAGAACTGTATACTTGTCCTACAATAGGAAAACTATCTTACCTTGAAACTCAGCTTCAATTCTCTTTTATAAAATTAAATTCATATTCCGGAGTTGTAGCATAAACCGCAGCCTGTTCAACATCAAACTGTTTTAAGCCCCTCAATAACATTAATAAAATACACACCACTTCCCGTCTTAATTTGTTAATTATTAATACATAGCAAATTTTCATATACGTTGTCCTCTATTTCATATTTTCCATCACTTATATTATAACCCTATTTAAATTTTTTTTTATAGTAAGCGTATTAAATCTTTATCTTAGTTCTATAAAAAAATTCACCTAAAACAATTCTCTGCTCTAAGTGAATTTCTTATAATTAATTTATTATAACGATAACCTATCGTTTATTTTAATTTCTATGCTCAACCTAGAATGACTTTCTTCATCAACTTTTAGTTTCCATATAATCATTTTTATTATAAAATGCATTTTTATATCTATCTAATTTAAATGAACTCAGTAATTAACAACTGTATATCCTTCTAAACCGAGTTTTACATACTTTTACTTTCTTCGGTTTTTATCACTATACACAAAAATAACTGAATCCTTATTCAACTTGTCTAAAATACTATCTCTCACTAGGGAAAATTTTAGTTCCTTCATCACTCCAAGTTTGCTACCTAAGTTAAAAACTGCTTATTTTTACTTGCTGATATACGATATTTGAATTCTGATAACAATGCATTACTGTATAGTGCTTTCCCATAATCGTTGTTTACATTCCATCCCAATGTACAGTTTCGTAAATCCACACTCTCTTAATAATTTTTCAGTATTGAGGATGTTACATCAACTACACAATATAGGATTATATCTTTATCTTTATATTCATCAAGTACATCACTATTGTTCTTAAAAAGAAAGTTTAATCAGTAGATTTTACGCATTAATCATGACCTCTAACCTTCTCTTTTCTCAACGAGCTCTACTACAAGTGCTTCTTCAAAGTTTTTTCTCTGCTTTGACTCCAGCAATTCTCCTGGCTTACCTTTTAATAATTTAGTAAAATGCATGGGAGTCCTAATAGTATGATTAATAGTGTAATTACAATAATTAAAAATGTTTCATCTGTTTACTCCTTTCTGACATATAATTATATTATATCATACATTTGTATTTTTAATAATAAATGATATTTTTAAAATTTTTTTGATTTTTTAGAATAAGAGTAAAATTATGATATGATACTTTTTTAGAAAAGGAGCTTAGATGAAAATTTCAAAAGTCAATCAAGATTGAAAATAAAATTTCAAACTCGAGGTCTTCACTTCTTTTTTGATGGGATCTTAGTTGGATTAGTTGCTGGAATAGTCGGTGTAGCTATAGATTGCTTATCAGCTATAGCGAAAACTTGGCATTATATAGCAATTTTATAAAACAGTTATTTACATTGGTATACTTTTATCTCCTTGATATTTCTCGCATTATTTTCTGGTTTTGTGAAAAACTGAGAACCAATGGCGGTGGAGCGGAATCCTAAATGTCAACAGAAGTAACAGGTAGACTTAATTCAAATCCTCTGAATACTTATTTATAAATTATCAGGCAACTGCGAGTTTAGGTGGTTTATCTCTAGGAAGAAGGCCCATCCATTCAACTTAGTTACCGTGGGCGGAAAACTAGTTTCAAAATTTTAAAAAAGATAATATAAAGAAAAATATACTTATCACTTGTGGGGCTAGGCATAGTTTTATCTATTGCTTTTGGGAAGGCACCTCTTGCAGGGTTCTAGCACTAGAGAAGTTCATAAACAAATTACAAAGAATTGTAATCTGTTGCTTTAGTGCTGGATTATCGCTAATATTGTTGGACAATATATTTTTGGACTTACTGCAATGTTAAATTTTCTATTTTATTTGAAGTAAGTATTTATCCTTGGGTTGTTTTATTAGGAATTTTATTTAAGATATTTGGGATATTTATAATGTTACTATAAAATATTCAATTGCCAAATATTTTCATTAAATATAGTATTTAGACCTCAAGTAGCTTTTCTTATTTCATTGTCTTATTTATTTGTTATCCTATAGTTCTTGCAGTGGTACATAGTTTGGTAAATTTTTAATTGAGATAAATTTAGTTTCTTGTTTTTAACAACTTTATATTTTATAAAACATTCTCACTTATATCATTACATCAGGAGTTGCGGGTGGTATATTCCTACCCATCTTGGATTCAGATTGCTGTCTCGGTACATTATTTAGTAACTTCTGATCCTAAATATACTTTATTTGTTATCTTATCAATGTCTGGATATTTAACAGCGATTGTAAGAAGTCCCATCACATCAATATATTATTATTTGAAATGACACAAAAACAACTCTTTCTCCAATAGCACTTTATTTGTCTATTATATGACAGCAAATATACTAGGAACAAAACCTGTATATGAATATTTACTAGACCGTATCAAGCAATAAATTAGAAGATGATGAAGTTGAAATGATGAAATAGTACATGAACTTTAGGCAGTAGCTCTCTGGATTGGAAAATCAAGAAATAGAATGGACTAAAATCTCTTATCTCTCATATCGAACGTTTCAGGTAGAGAATTGTTCCAAAAAGGAAATACAAACTTTAGAGGCTAACAAACTTACAAGTCATAATGTCAAAAGTGTTAATTTATTCTTGGAAAAATTCAGTAAATAGTTAAAGACTGAAGATTTATTAAAATTCTTCTAGTCTTCGTTTTATATTACATTAAAATGCTTTAAAGCATTGAACTTCCGTCATCATCTGCTTTGTAATGTAATCTTAATCTGCTAACATTCTCTCAGCGTACCATTGCTACACCTATTCCAGCATTTAACATATCTATCATTACCTATCACCCAAATGCCATAGTCTCTACTTCTAATTTAATACCAAAGTGTTATAACCGCATCCAATTCCTGTATTTTCCATCTTTCGGAATAACATCTGTAAAATGGTAGTCCATCTTGCACAGTTTTGAATTGAGCATATACGCTAAAATTGGGCTGCCTCTTCTGATACAAGACTATTGGATTACAGTGGTTTTTACTAATTGCTTTATCATCTTTCCAACGGATCTTCTTTAAAACGCTCTGGATCCTAGCTCATCTTCCATGTTTACCCTTGGTTTTTAGTTATGGGCCTCCATCTAATAAAGCAAAGTCACAGGCAATATTATTTTCTTTAAAGTATGGTAATACGCTCTTTATATTCTTGAGATAAAATTTTATCATTTAAAAACACTCAGTTCTAAAGCAATATTAGCTCCATTGTTGTAATATCCATCAAATTTAAAATCTAATAGTCATTGAAATACAGTATAAATAATTGCTCTTCCTGTAGCTATAAATATCTTAATTCCTTGTTCTTTTAATTTTTAAAGTATTTACTGTATTTTCAGGGAATCGTTTTGTTTTAAAGCTCCTTATCGTTCCATCAATATCAAAAAATTGCTTTTATTTTAGTCATTTTATTCTCCATCTTTTTAAATTAACTACACTATCCCTTGTGTCTTTGTAATTCACTTAACAATTAATAGTTTTATAAGCTGTTTCTTCTTTTTTATTATATATTTAATAACATTTTCTACCGTCTGTTTTATCCTTGGATTAAACTTAATTGTTGTTATGGTGATTTTAATAATGCAGATGACGTACAATCTCCAAAGGCAGCAACTAGACCATTCTCTCAACATTTAAACCCAAGTTCTTCTAGGCTTTTTATTTTATACACTAGATTATCAGTTGCACAAATTAAACAACTATCTTCTTTTAACTTTCATAATCTCTCTTACTATTTCGCCTCTTCTTCCATTCCGAAATTAGTAATTAGTACATTCTCAGGTTGCAATCATACTTTGAGTCCTTATTACTCCTAATTTTCTCTATACCTTAATCGTCTTCTCAACCCCTAAGTAGTATATTTCTATGTCCACTTGCTAATATATGGTTTGTTCGATAGCAGCATTAAAATCATTTAGCATAACACTATATGTATACTCTCCTTCTTGCCTAACACAACATGGGGCATCTGAACATAGTACTCTCATATGTCTTACTCATAGTAGTCGGCAGTAAAACGTCCCATCTACGACCATTCTGCTAATTTTTATAACTACTCTAATTGCTTATTTTCACTAAAATTAGCATTCATTATTAACATCTCATAATTTATTGTCTTTTAACTCTTTATCAAGATATTTTAAAGTATTTCCCTTACATAGGTATTTTGGAACTATTACTCCTATAATTTTGCTATCAGTACTCTTTAATGCTTTGCTTAAAAGTATTTGACGTATAATTATACTTATCTACTATTTTGCTAATTCTTTTCTTATTTCTTTTTTATTCCACCATTAAAATATCTGAGACCCAGTAGTATTCCTCAACCATCTTCGCTATATCTACTGTGTCAATTTCTTCATAGATTACCTCCTTAGACCATAACTTTAATTATACGAATAATGTAAATAAATAAAATTATATTAAGAACATTTTAGAAAATATAATTATTAAATTTTTATTAATTACCTCCAATATTATTCCAATATAAATAATTCTAAAAAATTCATTTTAAAATTCGCTATTAAATTCATACAACCATTTCTTTCATTATCTAGAAACCTTTAGAATGATGACTAATCTTTTTCTTCCTATATATTTAAACATTAACATCTACCGCTTAAACTGTACCAATACAATATTTGATTTTTCAGATAACAGATTTACAAACACTATCAAACACAAGAACAATATGAACGATAATTTCAATTTAATATTGTAATCTTGCCAAAAGTGGTATAGTTTTTCTTGAGTATATTATGATAGTTCAATTGAAAACGTATCAAAACAATATAAAGATGCTAACTTCAAATTAGAAAATATATCATTGATATCGAAAAGTTATTGGAGTTATCAGTGAAATGGTGCAGGAAATATTCTTAAAATAGTTAATGGTATTTCATATGAGAATACTTTCTTAAAAGCTCTTCTATCAAGCTGGATACAGCACCCTTGAACATACTAGAAAAAATCAACATATTCCAACACTCTAATCTTGTGATAATAAAAATTTTATGTTAATCATTTTAAGTTTGAGTATACAAATTAAATAAGTTTGTTGATAAAGAAAATAGATAGTATTCTTGAATTCATGGATATCCGCAAGACTAAAAAAAATAGTCTTTTGGTAGCCTAGGTGGTGGGGAGCAACAAAGTTGCTATCGCTATAGCACTTCTACAAGAACCAAGTTTACTTTGTGATGAGGTGGTTCTGCTTCAGATACTAGTGAAAGTTTTCAACTCTCTTGGAAACAAACTACGAACAACTGATATTCCAATTGTTATGATTTCTGCAGTCTTTCATTGCTGAAGAACTTTGTGACCGAGTAAAGCAATTATCGACATTTCTATAAAGATATTGTCGTGCCTAATAAAAATGCAAAGATGATTACGACAGTAATTACTATAACTACGTAAAGGTTTTTATTGATGATTGATTTATTTAAAGCCAATTACGATGGTATTGTAGAAAGCATTTTGGAAACTAACTATATGATGCTTTATAATGCTAACAGTATTTTTATTTCCTTACCATTAGGTATTATGTACTTTTACTTTCAGTCGTGATTCTTTATAAAATAGAGCTGTTTATAGAGACTTAGCATTTCTCTTAATGCCTACGTAGTGTTCCATTCTAATATTTGTATTTATACTAATCCTGTTAATAGATTTCTACAAAACATCTTTTGAATATTGCAGCAATCTTGCCTCTTACACTTGTTGGTGTAAAGTATCTATGCTCGATTTGTTGAACAGGCATATTAATACATAAGAAGATTGTGGATGAGCTATAAGTATAGGGCTACTAAAATTGATGATGTTCTTGCTTCTACCCGCTGGATAACCCAATACATGTTACCCTTGAACTGTTAACATCTGCCAATGGGTGTAATTGGGGCAGGTAGTCTCGTGGTGCAGTAGATATGGATATCAAGAGTACAATTGGTTATTGTTAGTGATAATGTGTGCTGATGCAAACAGGAAGGTTCTTGCTGGGCAGGTGGTGTGTGTGTGTGTGTGTGTGTGTGTGTGTGGTTCTCTCTCTCTCTCTGGATG
>BNJS01001250.1_pt1 | contig 34784 bp, 43 predicted proteins | sample 8540461 | NCBI WGS metagenome assembly BNJS01 (sample SAMD00202454, study PRJDB9452) | human saliva metagenome | isolation source: human saliva | place: Japan
TCTGATAGTGAATATATGAGTGAACAGGGTAAATATCCTGTAATTTTTGTTTCACTGAAGGATTTGAAAGAAGATACTTGGGAAGAATGTCTTGAAAGCATTAAGGATATTATGTATAAAAATTTTTAATGAGTACAGTTTTTTTAAGAGAAAAAAATTAAATATTGTTGAAAAAAAGACAGTTTGATAAAATTTGGGAAATAACAGGAAATGAGAGAAATTTTTAAAACATCACTCCTAGATTTATCAAATTATTTAAATAAATATTATGGAGAAAAAGTCATAATTTTAATAGATGAATACGATGCTCCAATAATAAATGCTTTTGATAAAGGATATTACAATGAAGCGATAAACTTTTTTTCAAACATTTTACAGCTCAGCATTAAAAACTAATAATTCTTTGAAATATGGTGTTTTAACAGGAATAACTAGAATCATAAAAGAAGGGATATTCTCTGGTTTAAATAATCTTTATGTAAATACGATTTTAAGCAAGGATTATTCAGAATATTTTGGACTTCTTGAAAAATGAAGTAATTGAAATGCTTGAGTATTTTTGACATGAAATACAAAATTGAAGAAGTTAGAGAATGGTATAATGGGTATATTTTTTTGGAGAAAGTAAAGTATACAATCCTTGGTCTATTGTAAATTATGTGAGAGAAAAAGAAATCAAGGCATATTGGGCAAATGTTTCAGGAAATACACTTCTAGAAAAATATGCTTGATCATGCTGGGGAGAGTGTTTATGATGATTTAAAAACGGTTTACTGATGGAGAAAGTATTGAAAAAAATATTTCAGATGGAACAACAATAAAAAAAGTCTTTTAAATAACGATGATGAAAATATGGCAAGTGCTTTTTATATAGTGGGTACTTAACAAAAGATGAAAAAAACAAAAAAAGAAATAGATATAACTTCAGAATATACAGATGTTTATAACTTGAGAATTCCAAATAAGGAAATAAGGAAATATTTTTGGTAATATGTTCTTGAACAGATTTTTTGGAACAGAAGTAAAAACTAACATTTTGATAAAAGCGCTTGAAAATGGAGAAAATTTATCAGGTGTTTATGATAGGGCTTGTAGGATTTTTGATGGGGAAATATGAGATTATTTCAAATGATGAGAGTGGATATGGAAGATACGATCTTGCAATGATTCCAATAAAAAGCAATGAGAAGGCGTATCTTATGGAATTTAAAATATCGAAGACGAAAAAGGGGATGGAAGAGAGGGCACAGAAGGCGTTGAAACAGATTGATGAGAAGAAATATGATACGAAGCTTAAGGCAAGAGGGATAAAAAAATATCTTGAAGATTGGGATTGCATTTCATGGGAAAGAAGTGAAAGTTGCTTATAAATAAAGGTTTAAGTAAAAGTATGAAAATTACAACATATTTTTACTTTTAATTAGTTAGAAAAAAAGACTCTACTTAAAGAAAAGAGTCTTATTTCTGCAATTTTTAAATAGGAAAAAAATAATAAAAAAATATTTTTGAAAGTTAGGAGTGATAAAATGAATAAAAATAATATTTTATGTGGGATGTAATTGCGTTAATACTTCCATTAATTAAAAGTGTTCACGCTTTTGCTTCGGGAATATCTCTTCTTATGGGAATTATTATGGCGAGTTTCAGTTTAATTCTAGTTCCAAAAAATTTAGGGAAAATAGAAAAACTTACACTAAATTCAGCTGTCGTATTTTTTTGGATTTGGACTTAGCATAAGTAAGGTTGTTGCTGTTGGAAGTAAAGGGATTTTTTTCAGACGGCAATTAGTTTGATTGTAGTTATAAGTATTGGGTTATTTTTTTGCAAAAAATTTTTTTAAAATGGAAAAAGAAGTTATCACAATTAATTGTGTTTGGGACTGCAATTTGTGGTGGAAGTGCTATTGCGGCAACTTCTCCAGTAATTGAAGCTTCTGATGAAGATATTGCCTTGTCTACGGGGATAGTATTTATTTTTAAATACAGTTGCATTATTTCTTTTTTTGCATTTTTTTATAAATTATTTTTAAGTTAAATGCTGAACAAACTGGAATATGGACTGCACTAAGCATTCATGATACAAGTTCGGTAGTATCAGCTGCAGCTTTTCACAGCACAGAAGCCTTGAGAATAGCTACAATTATGAAACTTACCAGAACTCTTTGGATTATTCCAATAGTTATCATTCTTAGCATTTTTAAATAAATCTGAAAAATAAGAAGATTAAATTTCCGATTTTTTTATATTATTTTTCATTTTAGCTTCAATTGTTGCAACAATAATAAATTTACCAGCAATTTACAGTTTACTTACTCAAATAGGGAAAAATGCTATTATCCCTTGCACTTTTATATGATTGGAACTTCATTAAATGTACAGACTATTAAAAAAATGATGGGGAAAAAAATCTTTTGTTTGGTATTATGCTTTTGGATTTTTTTCTATAATTTCAGGGTATATGATAATGATATTTTTTGTAAAAAGATAAAAAAATGGGAAATAAAAGGAGCAGAAATGTTTATAGAAAAAGAGAATTACTTTTTATATTGAAGAGTTTAAAAAAATACGGTATCACAGCGGTTTATACAAAAAAATTGCTGGAAAAAGAACTTAATTTAATGGATAAACAGGAAGTAATGGCATTTCAGACGCATTCTAGCAATGTGAAAAATTATTAGTGAAGATACAGCGAAATATTATTATGAAAAAGACGAATACATTGATGGATTTTTGACAAAAAGAGAAGATATTACGATTTTTCACGTTTTTATGCAGATTTTCTGCCAATTTTTTTGTTTATGATAAGGAAAAATTAAGTTATTGGGGTCTAGCATTCAAGATGACCTGAAATGTTTAAAGAAATTATGAAATCTGGATTATTGGAAATGGAAAAAAATTATGGAACAAAAAGTTGAAAATGTACTAACGGGACTAAAAATTGGAATGCAACAAAAATTTTTATGAAGTTGGAATAGAATTTTTATGAAAATTTTTGCAAATAAATTTGGAAAAGAAAAATGAATTAGTACAAAAAAATCATTTAAATGGAATGAAAATACTAAAAAAATATCATTTTGACAATACAAAAATTTAACAAAAGATAGCAAGAAATCTCCGGCTTCTACAAGCGGGAGATGAATTGCTTTGTAAAAATTGAAAAAAAGGATATATTTATGATATAATTTATTCAGTGAAATAATATAAAAGTAGGTAATAACAATGTCATATAATAGCAATTATTATTCAGTATTTGATATAAATTATCATATGATTTTTTTGTATAAAGTATCGAAGAGAAGTCATTAATGATGAAATTTCTAATAGATTGAAAGAGATTTTTGAAAAAAATATGTCCGAAGTATAACATTGTTCTTAAAGAATGGGAACATGATGTTGATCATATTCATATGTTGATTAATGCTATGCCCTAATACTGAACTTTCTAAGTTTGTAAATACTTACAAAAAGTGCTTCCAGCAGGTTGATAAAAAAAGAATTTCCTGAAATAAGGGGAAGATTGTGGAAAGAATATTTTTTTGGAGTAGAAGTTACTTAGTTGTAAGTCTCGGAAGTGCACCGTTGGAGATAATTAAAAAAATATTCAAAATCAAGAGGAGGTGTAATTTATGAAATATAATTTAGCATTCAAATATAGAATTTATCCAAATAAAGATCAAGAATTGTTGATAAACAAGACTTTTTGGATGTGTTCGTTTTGTTTACAATACGATTTTTGTATACTGCGAATAAAAATTTATGAAGAAACTGGAAAAATAAAATAATTACACCTGCCAGTTTAAAAAGTGAAAATCAATTTTTTGAAAGAAGTGGACAGTCTGGCACTTTCAAATGCTCAATTGAATGTAAAACGATCATTTACGAATTTCTTTTCAAAAAGAGAGCAAAGTTTCCAAGATTCAAATCTAAAAAGAATAATGTTAAAAAGTTACACGACAAATTGTGTGAACAATTCGATACGAATTGAGGAAAAACAAATATTTGATTTTGCCAAAATTGAAAAAAAGTAAAATTGAAATATCATAGAGAAATACCAAAGAATTATAGAATAAAGTCGGTAACATTGACAAACAGTAATGGAAATTACTATGTTTCTATCTTGACAGAATTTGAAAAAGAAATTCAAAAAGGTAGTTAGTAAAGATAAAAGTAATTGGACTTGATTTTTTTCAATGTCTGAATTATTTGTCAGTTCTGAAAACCAAAGGGCTGATTATCCAAGATATTTTAGGATGTTGGAGAAAAAAATTGAAGAAATTACAGAAATTATTATCAAGAAAAGTGAAATTTTCTAAGAATTGGTATAGACAAAAAGAGAAAATATCAAGATTGCATGAGTATATCAAAAATTGCCGAAGAGATTTTTTGCATAAATTATCGAAAAAAATTGTCTGAAACGTATAATGTTGTGGTTGTTGAAAAATTTGAATATGAAAAGGGATGAGTCAGGCATTAAATTTTGGAAAAAGTATAGGAGATAATGGATGGGGAATGTTTTTTTGAGGATGCTTGAGTATAAACTGATGTTTTTAGGAAAGCAATTTTTGAAGATAGATAAGTGGTTTCCGTCATCGAAAACTTGCAGTAAATGTGGAAATATTAAAGAGGAACTGAAATTATCAGAAAGAAGTTATAAATGTGAGTGCTGTGGGATTGAAATTGATAGAGATTACAATGCTGCAGTGAATATAAAAAAACATTGGAAAAAGCAATGTTGAAATATTAAAAAAATAAAAAGAAGACAGGGTAGGAACTACCCTGAAGAGCTTGATAAATATATTTGGCTAATAAAAGCAGATACTTCCCAAGAAGCTCCCGCTTCTAAAAAGTGGGAGTAGTTCACCTAAAAGTTCTTAATTTTCAGATACAGTAAAAACTGATTTAAAAAGTAACTAGAGTGTAAAAAAATTTTTTTGTGTAAACCTCTAAATAATATATGGTAAAATAACTATATAATATTTGAGGTTTTTTTGTTATGGCTAAAAATCTGTCTGTTAAAATATAGTTATAGAAATATTTAATAATCTGAACAGAAAAAGTGAAAGTTGCTTATAAATGGAGGTTTAAAGAAAGATGTGGAAATGTAATGATAAAATTCCCATACAATCTTTTAACAAAAAGATAGCAAGAAATCTCCGACTTCTATAAGTGGTTGCTTTTTTGTAAAAAAATTGAAAAAAAGGGTATATTCATAATATAATTTTTGTATAAAATATTGAAGAGAAGTCATTAAAAATAATATTCAAAAATTAAAAGGAGGTGTAATTTCATGAAATATAATTTAGTATTCAAGCATAGGATTTATCCAAATTTAAAATGAAACTCAAATCCGCTAACACTGCTTCTTCCACGCCCTGTTTTTAAATATTTTTTTATTATTTTCAAGTTGTATTTTTTCTCCAAGTTTGCTTAAAATAGGCTGAAAAACTCCTTTTATCAATATCTGATATTTTTATAGTTTTTTGAAATAAAAATGACATTTTAATAATTTTGTCCTTTTTATTCTCCCTTTTTGTCCCTTTTTATTTTTCCCAAAAAAAGACTTTTTATTCACAAATTTTATATTATTTTTGGTACCTTTTTATAATGTTCAAAGCTAGTATTCATAAGGATTGCAGAATACCGAAAAGGTATAAAAAAAGGGGAACTAAAAAACTAAAAAAATTATTTCAAATAAAAAATTTTTGAAAAATTATAATTAATTTAAAAAGTATTATTAAAAAAATATTGACAAAATTATTTCAAATGATATAATTATTATATAAAATGAAAGGAATTGATGTTATATGGAAAAAAACAGTTGTTAATTTCAGAATAGACAAGACTACTAAGAAAGAAATGGAAGAAATTTGTGAAGATATAGGAATTTCTATAGGGACAGCATTTAATATTTTTGCAAAAATTGATTCGTGAAAAGAAGAATACCATTTGAATTAGATTCAGATCCTTTTTACAGAAAAAGAAAACATTGAAAGATTAAAAAAAATCTATTGAACAAAATGGAAAAAAACTGGTGGAACTGTTCATGAGGTTGACTATGATTAAAGCATGGACTGATGAAGCATGGGAAGAATTTGAATATTGGGTAAAAAAATGATAAGAAGATTTTTTTAAGAGAATATTGGAACTTATAAAAAGATATTGATAGAAATGGATATATAGGAATTGGTAAGCCAGAAGCTTTGAAATATGACTTGAGCGGTTATTGGAGCAGAAGAATAGATGCTGGAAACAGGATTGTTTATAAAATTGAAGATGGGATTATAAAAATTGTTCAATGCGGCTCTCATTATAGAGATAAATAAAAGATAATTGGCAATAAAATTATGAATTTCTAAAAATGGAAAAAAATAGCCTTGAAAAACCGAAAAATCTAATGTTGAAAAAAATATAGACTATAGAATTGAAGGGGGAACAGGTTGTGAAATAATAGAAATAGGGAAAAAAAGGTAAGTATTATTATGGGAGAGTTGTTTCAGGTGGAATAACACTATATAAGCCTGGAGAGTCTGAATATTCAAACTGTGAAGATGAATATTTTTTTGATAAGTTCTTCTGAAAGTTTGTCATCAAATTTAGCATTCAATGGAGGCGTTTACTATAAAAAAAGAAAGAAAAGATTTTAAATGTTACAAAAGAATATAAAGTAAAGAAACCGTATAATTTTTTTATGTTGTCTATATTAAGATAGTTGTTTATTTATTTTTAACTAGATTATTTAAAAATTTATAATATTTTTGATTATATCAAATTCGCCCATATAACCCCTGCAACTCAAAAATTTTTCATTTAAGGCATATTTTTATACCAAAAATTGATTTTTTTGAGTTGTATGAGCATTATACGGGCTTTTTTTAGGTGGTATTTTTTTATACTTGGAGAGTTATAAAGATAACCATTATTTGTATTTCTGATTTTTTTAAATTTAGTGGTTTATATCGAGATTATTTAGTTAATTCTTTTTATTACTTTCAATGCTCTTTCATAATCTGGCTGTTCTCCAATTTCTGGAACGTATTCTACATATTGAATAATTCCATTTTTTTATCAACAATAACTACTCCTCTGGCTAGCAATCTTAGTTCTTTTATTACAAATCCATATTTTGTTCCAAAATCTAAATCTTTGTGATCTGAAGCTGTTAGGGCATTTGAAATTCCCTTGTCTGCACAATATCTTCCAAGTGCAAATGGCAAGTCAGCCGAAATTGTAAGCAGCTGTACATCATCTCCAAAACTTGCGGCTTCTTGATTAAATCTAGCCAGCTGTAATGCACATACTCCAGTGTCAACTGATGGAAATACTGCAATTACAACAACTTTTTCCCTTATAGTCGCTTAATTTTACTTCCTTTAGTTCTGGTGATAAAACTGTAAAATCGGGTGCTGTTTGTCCAGCTTTTACTTCATTTCCTGTAAGAGTTATAGGATTTCCTTGAATGTTACTTTATTTTTTATTTCTGTCATTTTTCTGCTCCTTTATTTTAGTTCTTTCTTTTTGTATTTACAATTATCTATTTTTTTATAATTATAACATATTTAAAAATTATTTGTACAGAAAAAAATTATTTGGTTTTCAAATAATAATTATTTTTTTACTTTTTTTGTTGCATTTTTCCTTGACAATAAACTAATTTAAAAAAACTGATTTTTACACAATAATAATTAATTATCTTTTTTTCCAGAATATGTGTCATCCCTTGCTCGACAATATGTTTTTATATGCTCATCTTCCAGCGAATAATACACTACTTTTCCCTTCTTTTCTATATTTTTACAAATCTTCCTTGCTTTAATACTCGTAATTGATGTGAAATAGCGGATTGTGTCATTTTTTAAAAGGTATGCAATATCACAAACGCACATTTCCTCTTGAAACAAAGCGCTTAAAAATTTTTCATTCTGGTTGTATCTCCCAATATTTTGAAAAAAATCTGACAAATCGTGTACAACTTCTTCTTCTGGCATTGTTTTTTTCCACTTTTTTTCCACAATGTCTTTATGTATAACTTTTACTTCACAATTTTCATTTTCTTCTTCCATTATTTTTAGCCATTTTTCTCCCAAGTTTTTAAAAATATACGTTAATATTATATCACATATTGAAATAACGTGAAAGTAAACAATTCACATAATTTTTTTCTTTGATACTCTAAGGTAAAAAGAAGTGAAAAAAACTACTAAAAAAATGTTATAATATAACAAAGTTTTTGTACAATTCATACGTTATGCATAAGTTTGAAAAATTTTGAATTTTTAGGAGCGAAGCTATGGCTGGAAAAAGTGATATTAAAAAAAGCAAATATTAGAAATTGAAGATGTGGAAGAACTGAATACAAGTGAAGAAAAACAAGTCTAAAAATAAAGGAATACATGGAACATTATGGTAAGAATGAAGATTCAATAGACAATTATGTGATAAAAATAAAAAAATGTCTTGATATTATTAATCAGCTTGACTGGAAGAGAACTTTAAAAGAAAAATTGATATTTCTAAAATACGGAATATTTTGAATGAAAGACATTATGGAATGGAAAAAGTAAAAGAAACTATTTTTGGAATCTTTTGGCAATGCGGCACTTTATGAAAAAAATGATAATAAAACTCCAATTATACTGTGCTTAGCAGGTTCGGCTGGAACAGGTAAGACTTCAATAGCTGAAGCAATAGCCGAAGCATTAGGAAAAAATTTGAAAAAAATTTCTATGAGTGGTGTATCTACGACATTTGAATTAACAGGGCTTACAAAAAGGATATACTTCAGCTGCTCCTGGAAGAATTATAAAAAAACTTTGGCAAAAATTTGGATGTGATGATCCTTTAATTTTTATTAGATGAAATAGATAAGGTTAATCAGAAAAAAATCGGAGGGAGATATTGAGGAGTTTTTACTCGAAATTTTTGGATCCAGATCAAAAATAAAAGATTTAGGGATGAATTTTTAGAGTTGGAGTATGATTTGTCAAATGTAATGTTTTTTTAGCAACAGCTAATAATTTAAGCGAAGTTTCGGAGCCATTAAAAAAAGTAGAATGGAAATTATTTATTTAGAAGATTACAATTTGGAACAAAAAGTTGAAATTGCAAAAAAACTATATAGTTCCAAGTATAAATAAAAAAATAGGCTCAAAAATTATTCTTTAGTGATGATATTTTTAAAATATGTAATACAAAAATTATACAAATGAAGCTGGAGTTAGAAAATTAAAGACAATTTTGATGAAAATTTACGGAAGAATTGCTAAAGAATGGCTGGAAAAAGAAAAAAAGTAAATGTAACTTTGGAAAACATAGATTCTCTCATTTGTGCAGACAAAAAAATCCCAGTATTTCATTAAAAAGTGAACACTGAAAAGTCAAAAATAGGAGAAGTGATGGGAATGGGGGTAACTTCGCTTGGAGGAAGAGTTATGCCAATCCAAACGGCTGTTATGCCAGGAGATGGAAAAATTATAATAACTGGAAATCTTTCAGAAGTTATGAAAGAGGGAATAAATGTGGCAATTACATATTTGAGAACAAAAACTGAAGAATATCATCTAAAAAATCCTAACTTTTACAAGGAAAAATGATATTCACGTACATTTTAATGAAAATGCTGTTCAAAAGGATGTACCTTCCGCTGGAATCGCTATTACAACGTGCATCCTTTCAGCATTAAATCGGATAGAATTAAGGCAGGATATGGCTTTTACTGGAGAAATTACGATTTTGGGGGAGATATTGCCTGTTGGAGGAGTGGCAAAAAAATCGAAGGGGCTTATAAATCTGGAATAAGAAAATTCTTTTGTTCCAAAAAGAAAATGAAGATTGTGTAAATTTTTATAAGAAAAGATATAATTGATAAAATAAAAAAATAGAATTTGTGGAAAATTATGAACAAATTTATTCAAAAACTTTTTTTGGCATGTGAAGAAGAAAAATTTATAAAAAAAGGAGAAAAATTTTTATGAAAAAAAATAAATGTAAGTTATTAATTTGGGCTAGTATTATGGTAATTTCAGTTGCGTCTTTTTGGAATGTCTGGTAAAAAAATCCAGATAAATCGCCTTCAAAGCCAGAGGCTGCAGATGTGGATACAGTTAATGACAACGCTAGTGCTATTGGGAAAAAAGCCGGACTTAAAATTTCAAAGGCTGAATTAAATGCTGTTGCTGACAGGATTTTTAAAAATGAAGCCGGAGGTAAAAAAGAGAATATTGTTTACTGGAATACCGGAGAGGATTTTCCTTCACTTGGAATTGGACATTTTATATGGTATAGAGCAGGGCAAAGGGAAAAATTTGCTGAAAGTTTTCCACAGCTTGTGGCTTATTACAGGGCTCATGATATAAAATTACCTAAAATTATTGAGGAAAATGAATATTCTCCTTGGGCAAATAGTGATGAGCTTTTTAGATTGAAAAGAATTATGGATAACGATATTACTGAATTGACTAATTTTCTGTATAATACGAAAGATATTCAAGTTGCATTCATTTTTGAAAGATTGGAAAACTCTTTGGAAAAGATGATGGCAATTTCAGACAATCCAGAAAATGTAAAAAAACAGTTTTACCGTGTTGCACAGTCGCCAAACGGACTTTATCCTCTGATTGACTATGTTAATTTCAAGGAGAAGGAATAACGAGAACGGAAACCTATAATGGAGAAGGATGGGGTCTTCTTCAAGTCTTGGAAAATATGAAGGGAACAGGAAGCGGAAAAGCCGCTCTTGAAGAATTTAGCAACTCTGCAAAAGCTGTGCTTGAAAGACGTGTAAAAAATGCCGGTCCTGACAGTAATGAAAAAAAATGGCTGCAAGGCTGGCTAAATCGTTGTGATACTTATAAAAACTAATACTAAATTCCATTTGAAAAAAATAGAAATTATATTTTATTTATTTTTTTATAATAAATCCATTGCTTTAATGGGCAATAGCATAAGTTTGTAAAAAAATTAAATTGGGCAGTTTAAATTTTTGTTTAGGCTGCTTTTTTTGTTTTTTTACGAAATTTCAATATTAGTAAATATATTATATTTAGGGAATTATTGTTTGTTCATAAATAGAATTAATAGTAAAAAAATATTTTTTTATAGACAAAAATTGCTTGCAAATATGACTGAATATAAGATATAATATAGATATATAAAATTTTAGTGAAAGGAAGCGAGTATGAAAAAAATATTTTTAAAAATTTTTTTAGTTAAGAGAATTGCAATGGGACTTGTAACATTGTGGCTAGTTATTACGATTACATTCTTTCTGATACATATGTTACCTGGTGACCCGTTTCAAAGTGAAAAAGCAATTCCGCCTAAAGTAAAGGAAAACTTGATGGAAAAATACCATTTAGACCGTCCGCTTGGGGAACAATATGTTGAATACTTAAAAAATATAGCAAAGGGAGATTTAGGATCATCCATGAAAGTTCGTGGGAGAACCGTTAATGATGTAATTAACCAGAGTTTTCTTACATCGGCTGATTTAGGAGCCAGATCTATTATATTTGCATTAGTTTTGGGTATTCCGCTTGGAATTATTGCAGCCCTTAAAAGGGGGAAATATCAGGACAGGCTGGCTATGATTGTGGCGATAATTGGAATATCGGTGCCGAGCTTTGTACTGGCGGGACTTATGCAGAAGTACTTCGTTGATATACATAATGGATTTTTAATTGACAATGGATTTTTGCCGGAATTTTTTAGAATCCGTTTATCTGGATGGGATAGCCCAGAGAAAAAGATACTACCAGTTGTGGCTCTTGGACTTTATACGGTTGCATTAATTGCACGTTTGTTAAGGGATAAGATGATTGAGGTAATGGGACAGGATTATATAAGGCTGGCTGTTGCAAAAGGTGTAAAACCTAAAAAAACATTGTATTTAAGCACGCTTTTAAGAAATGCGATTTTACCGATTATTACAATAATGGGACCAACAATTGCGGCAGTTTTTGATAGGTTCATTTGTAATTGAAAAGATGTTTTTCAATTCCAGGATTAGGAAAAATATTTTTGTAGACAGTATTAATGACAGGGATTATACAATGGTGCTTGGAGTTACTGTGTTTTTATGCAATATTCCTGATTATAATGATGATACTTATGGATATTATTTATGTTTTAGTTGATCCTAAAATTAAACTTGGAAAAAGGAGATGAAGTGTAGTGGCAGAAAAATATAGAAAAAGTTGTAACTGAAAAATAATTATATACCAACACCTGAAGATTTTTAAAAATCGTAGGTCCAGATACCACTCAAAGTGAAGAAATCTACAAACCAAGTTTAACATTTTGGCAGGATGGATGGAGAAGATTTAAGAAAAATAAATTGGCTCTGACATTTTTAGGTATAACAATTATCTTTTTGTTCTTAGCAATTTTTGGGCAGCATTTGACAAAATATTCCTACAGAGCCCAAGATTTGTCAGAAAAATTTTTAAGCCCTTCAAAGGGAATTGTAAAAGGTCATTACTTGGGAACAGATAATTTAGGACGTGACTTGTTTGCAAGACTTTCGCAAGGGATAAGAATTTCAATGGAATTATCAATAATAACAGCTGCTATTTGCGTTATTTTTGGAACAATTTATGGAGCTGTTTCAGCGTACTTCGGCGGAATTATTGATACGATAATGACTAGAATTGTAGAAATTTTTACTAATTATCCCATCAATGATTTATATAATTTTTATTAATGGTTGTTATGGGAAATAGTGTAAAGACAATAATTATCGCAATGTCACTTACAAGATGGCTGAATTATTCGTTGCTTGTACGTGGAGAAGTTTTAAAGATCAAGGAAAAATGAATTTGTATTGGCTTCAAAAATCGCTTGGTGGAAATTTCTTGTGGATAACTTTGAAGCACTTGATTCCAAATACGTTAAGTGTAATAATAATAAGACTTTACAACAGATATACCAAATATTATCTTTACAGAAGCATTTTTTAAGTTTCATTGGGCTTGGAGTACTGATTCCACAGGCTTCATTAGGAAATTTGGTATTTGATGGTTTCGTAAATATGACTTCATATCCATATTTATTTGTTATTCCGTCAGTTGTAATTTCATTAATTACATTGGCATTTAACATCGTTGGAGATGCTTTTAAATGATGCATTAAATCCAAAAACTAAGAGATTAAAAAAATTTTTATAAAAATTTATTATTCTATAATTTAATATTATTTTTTTCTTAATTGTATTTATTTTAGTTTACTTAAGCAAGGGTATCAAACGCCATACCCTTGCATCCTCGCTTTTACGCAAAAACTTTCTTATAAAGAAAGAAATAAAACTCGATTTTTGAATATAAGTTATTTTTAATACGAATAATCGTATATAATTCAAAAATATATTTCAAAAATCTCAAACAGTTATTTTTTTCTTTAACGAAATTTTGCTTTTAATAATTAAATAAAAAAAGTTAAATGAATTAAAAATAAATAGAGTTAATAAAGAAAAAAAGTATTTAGTTATAAAAGTTATGTAAAAACAATCCATATTAATACAGAGAGGATTAGAGAATGGGAAAAAAATTATTAGAAGTGAAGGACTTGAGTGTTTCTTTTAATACGTATGCTGGGGAAGTGCAGGCTCTTAGAGGAATCAGCTTTTCTGTGGATCGTGGAGAAACGCTTGCAATCGTTGGGGAGTCTGGTTCAGGGAAATCAGTTACTGTGCAGACGATTATGAGATTGATACCGATGCCTCCAGGAGAAATTAAAAATGGAGAAATTCTTTTTGATGGGGAAGATTTGGTAAAAGCTCCTCTTGAGAGAATGCGTGAACTTCGTGGAAGAAAAATTGGAATGATATTTCAAGATCCTATGACATCGCTTAATCCGACTATTAAAGTTGGAAAGCAAATTATGGAAGGGATTTTGATTCATAAAAAAGTAACAAGGGAAGAGGCGAAGCAAAAAGCAGTTGAAATGCTTAGAAAAGTTGGAATTCCTAAACCTGAAGAAAGATTTCATCAGTATCCGCATGAATTTTCTGGAGGAATGCGGCAAAGGGCTGTTATTGCGATTGCTCTTTCGTGTGAGCCAGACCTGCTAATTTGTGATGAGCCGACAACAGCTTTGGATGTTACGATTCAGGCACAGATTCTAGATTTGATAAATGAATTGAAGAAAGAACTGAATATTGCAGTAATACTTATAACGCATGATCTGGGTGTAGTTGCTGAAACTGCCGATAGAGTAGTTGTTATGTATGCTGGAGAAAAATTGGAGGAAGCTCCTGTAAGGGAACTGTTTAAAAATCCAAAACATCCATATACTTGGGGACTTTTAAAATCACTGCCAAGATTGGATATGAAAAATTGGAGAAAAAAATTGGCTTCAATTCCGGGGACACCTCCAGATTTGCTTAATCCACCTGTGGGAGATCCATTTGCGGCACGTTCTGAATATGCGATGAAAATTGACTATGAAAGAAAACCTCCGTTAATTGATTTGGGAAATGGGCACTTTGTAAAATCGTGGCTATATGTAAAGGGTGCTCCAAAAATAAAATCTCCTTTTGAATCGGAAGAAGAAAACAAAGGAACGGAGGGGAAATAATGGCATCGAATGAAAAATAAAAAAAGAAAAAAATTAATAGAAATGAAAAAAACTTGAAAAATATTTTCCAATGAAAAAAAGACAAGTTCTAAAGGCTGTGGAAAATGTCACAATGGATATTTACAAAGGTGAAATTTTTAAGTCTTGTGGGAGAGTCAGGGTCTGGAAAGACAACGCTTGGAAGAACTGTCAGCAGACTTTATGCAAAGACAAATGGAGATATTTTGTTTAATGGAAAGCCAGTGGAAGAATATGGAAGAAAAGAATTTACAAAAAAAGTTCAGATGATATTTCAAGATCCGCAGGCTTCGCTTAATCCAAGAATGACAGTTGGAGATATTATTGCCGAAGGAATTGATCTTCATAAGCTGGCAAGCTCAAAGCAGGAAAGAATGGAAAAAGTCTATAAATTGTTGGAAATTGTTGGATTAAACAGGGAACATGCAAGCCGTTTTTCCACATGAATTTTTCAGGTGGGCAAAGACAGAGAATTGGGATTGCAAGAGCGCTTGCGGTTGATCCTGAAGTGCTTGTGTGTGATGAGCCGATTTCAGCTCTGGATGTGTCGATTCAGGCTCAAGTTGTAAATTTATTAAAGGATTTGCAAAGGGAAAGAAACTTGACATTGTTATTTATTGCCCATGACTTGTCGATGGTAAAATATATTTCAGACAGGGTGGCAGTTATGTATCGTGGAAAAGTGGTTGAACTGGGAACTCCTGAAGCTGTTTACGGCGATCCTGTTCACAGCTACACAAAAATCACTTATTTCAGCTGTGCCAATAGCAGATCCTGATTATAAAAAGACAAAGAAAATTGATATGGATGAATCATATTTGAGAAGTCCGATGGGAGATGTGTCTGAAATAGAGGTTATTCCTGAAACGCCTGAATTAACAGAATATAGACCTGGGCATTTTGTAGAAACTTCTTTTTTAAAGGAAAAGGGGCTAATTTAGTAAAATTTGAATATTTTTTTAAAAATAATTTTTATAAAAAAAATTTATTGATGGAAAAGGAATTGTTGAGATATGAAAAACTTTTTAATACTTTGCTTAATGTTATCAATGTTTATTGTTTCTTGTGGAAAAAGGGGGAAAAAGGCTCAGGGAAATTCAGTATCATTTAATATGGAAGCTGAGCCGACTTCGTTAGATCCGCAAATTTTGACTGATATGAGCGGACTTTTTGTAACAAGTATGACTTATGAAAGTCTTGTAAGATTGAATGAAAAAATGAAATTATTCCTGCCGGAGCTGAAAGCTGGACTAAATCAGACGATGGGAAAGTATGGACATTTAAAATTAGACAAGGGATGAAATGGTCAAATGGAGATCCAGTTACAGCTAAAGACTATTACAACGGTATAAAAAGAGGAATTGAACCAAAAACAGCCTCTGAATACGCATTTCTTGCCTATTATATTGAAAATGCGGAAGATTATAATACTGGAAAATTAAAGGATTTTGGAAAAGTTGGGATAAAGGCAAAGGATGACTACACACTTGAATTTACATTGTCACAACCTGCACCATTCTTCTTAAAAACGTTAATTATGCCAATTTATTTTCCAGTTAATGAAAAAGCATTGGCTGCCAACGGAGATGGATATGCAACTGAAGCTAACAAGTCTATCTATAATGGACCGTTTATAATGGAAAAATGGGTACACAACAACAAAGTTGTCATGAAAAAGAATCCTAATTACTGGAATGCTAAAAATATAAAAATTGATACACTTACAGGTTTAATTGTAACTGACTTTGAAGCTGCTACAAACCTTTTTGAAAAATAGAGAATTGGATTTGACAAAAAAATTTCTGTGGAAAAAAATGGCAAATTATGAAGGAAAAACCTGAATTGCACAAATTCCCTAATGGAAGAGTTTACTATTTAGGATTTAACACTTCAAATCCTGTGTTGAAAAATCAAAAGGTAAGAGAGGCATTATCTCTTGCAATTGATAGAAAAGAACTTGTAAGCAGTATTTTAAATGGAGCTGGAATTGTAGGTTCTGGAATTGTTTCAAATGGAACAGCTGGAGAAAAAGGCGACTTTAGGGAAGAAGCTGGAGACTTATTTGCTGGATTTGCAAAAGTTAATGCAAAGCAGTTGTTTGATGAAGGGCTGAAGGAACTTAAAATGACGCCTGCACAAGTTAAATTACATCTTTTGGTAGATGAAAACGGAACTGGTAAAAAGGAAGCTGAATTTTATCAATCTCAATGGAAGGATAAACTGGGAATTGATGTCGATGTGGAAGTTCTTACTAAAAAAGAAAGAATTGCACGTGCAAAAGCTGGAGACTTTGAAATTGTAAGATATGCTTGGGGACCTGATTATGCAGACCCTATGACTTATTTGGAAATTTTCCATTCAAAGGCAAAGGATATTAACTTTGCTAAATATTCAAATCCTGAGTATGACAGATTAGTTGACTTGGCTAAAGTTAATCAAGATAATAAAACTAGAATGGATGCGATGAAAAAAGCGGAAAAATTATTAGCAGATAACTTTACATATTCAACACTTTATTATGAAGTGGGAGTTTATTTGATAAATCCTAAATTAAAGGGAGTTGTAATACGTTCAGTTGGAGATTCTATCGACTTTTATAATGCATCTATAACAAAAATAATTTTTAATTTTTGTCAAATTTATTTGACAAAAGAAAGGATGGATGTAAATATGAAAAAAATATTATTGATATTTACAATATTGCTGGCTTTTGTGATTTCATGTGGAAAAAGCAGCGATTCTGAAACATTGAAACTTAATTTGAAGGAGGAGGGAAAATCTTATGATCCGCAGCTTGCAAATGATTCTACTGGAGAATTTGTGGATTCGCTTGTTACTGAAACATTGACAAGACAGTCGGATGATGGAAAAATCTCTTCCTGGAGTGGCTGAAAAATGGGAACATAATGCAGATTCAACAGTCTGGACATTCCATTTGAGAAAAAATGCGAAATGGAGTAACGGGGATCCGATTACAGCAAAGGACTTTAGAGATGGTTGGGTTAGAGCACTAGATCCTAAGACAGCTGGAGAATATGCAGATAAATTGTTTTTATAAAAAAATGCTGAACAATTTAATGCGGGAAAAAAATTAAAGATGAAAAATCAATTGGGGATAAAAGTTATTGATGATTACACATTGCAAGTAACATTAAACAATCCTCTTACATATTTTTGATTCAATTGTAAGAATTCAAAACTTATGCTCCGCTAAATAAAAAGTTCTATGAAAAAGTGGGAGATAAATATATGACATCTCCTGAAACTTCGATTTCATCTGGTGTTTATGTAATAAAATCTTGGACAAGAGATTCTGAAATTGTATTTGAAAAATGAAAAATTACTGGAACAAGGATAATATTAAATTAAAAATATGTAAAAATGTTATTTATAAATGATCCATCTGCCAGTGTAAATGCCTTTTAAAAATAAAGAAATTGATTCTACAAATATTTCAATAGAACAAGCGAAGGAATTTAAAAATGATAAACGTAAAATTCTTACAAAAGATGGTTCAGTATGGTATATGACATACAATATGAAAAATAAAGTGCTTGCGAACAAAAAAATTAGACAGGCATTGTCGCTTGCTGTAGATAGGGAAAAATTGATTACAGATGTGCTTGACAATACAGGAGAAGCTGCATATACTTATACAACAAAAGGTGTTGGAATAATCGGTGTTTCAAAAGACTTTTCTGAAGAAGCAGGAAAAATTTTCCCGGCTTATAATCCGCAAAAGGCAAAACAATTATTGGCTGAAGGATTAAAGGAGCTAGGATTACAAAAATTACCTGAATTGACAATGATTTTTAATGATTCTGGAAATAATAAAGTTATTTCTGAATATATTCAAGAAAGTTTGAGAATAAACTTAGGAGTAAATATTAATATTGAAGGAATGACATTCCAGTCAAGATTGGATAAAATGCAACATAGAGATTATGAAATTGCTCTAGCTGGATATAATGGAGATTATAACGATGCTATAACTTATTTAGACAGATTCTTGACAAAGGATGGAAATAACTATTCAGATTATTCAAATCCACGTTATGATGAGCTTGTTAAAAAAAGTTAAAAAGTTCTGGAAACCAGCAAGAAAGAGTAAAAGACATGATTGAGATGGAAAAAAATAATTGCTGAAGATATGCCTGTGGGATTGCTTTTACTATAGAGAAAAATACTAAGCTGTTAAATCCAAGAGTTCATAATATTGTGTTTAGCCCAATAGGAAAAAGACTTTGTGCTGGATAATACTTATATAAAATAATCAAAAAATTTTTTTATAGAGGAAGGAAGTTGTTATGAAAAAAAGATAATAATTTTATTGGCAATGTTAATTTTTGCCATTTCCTGTGGAAAGAATGGTGGAAGCGGAAATACGTTTACGTTGAATTTGACGGACGAGCCAAAAATCCATTGATCCACAGCTTTCAACGGATGTTTTAGGAGGAACGGTTGATGACCTGATAACTGAAGGACTTACTAAAAAGAGGAAAAAGATGGTACGTTTGTGGCAGGACTTGCGAAAAAGCTGGGATAAATCAGCTGACGGGCTAAAATGGACATTTCATCTAAGAGATGGAATAAAAATGGAGCAATGGAGATCCAATTACAGCGCAAGACTTTAAAAATGGATGGTTACGTGCATTAAATCCTCAAACTGCTTCACAGTATTCGTATATGCTTTATCCAATAAAAAATGCTGAAAAATATAATAAAAAGGCAGTTTCAGCTGAAAAAGTCGGAATAAAAGTTATTAATGACAAAACTTTGGAAGTGGAATTGGAAGCTCCTGTTCCGTATTTTGACAGTTTAGTTGCATTTAAGACATATATGCCGTTAAATCAGAAATTCTTTGACAAAACAGGTGACAGCTACTTTACAGAAGCTAATAAAACTATGTCTTCTGGAGCGTATACAATGGAAAAATGGACACATGGCTCAGAAATAGTGTTTAAGAAAAATCCTAATTACTGGGATGCGGATAATGTAAAAGTTGAAAATATTGTCTATAAAATAATTCCCTGATAATAATTCTGCATTAAATGCATTTAATAACAAGGAAGTAGATGTAACTTCAATTACATCTGAACAGGCAAAAAGGATTTAAGGACAATCCAAAAATGGTTTCAAAAAATGATGGTTCAGTATGGTATTTGCTATTTAATTTTAACAACAAGACTTTGGCAAACTTAAAAGTAAGAAAAGCGCTTCTTATGGCAATTGACAGAGAAGGACTGATAAATAATGTATTAAACGGATATGGAACTGCGGCAAAAACATTTGTTCCAAAAGGAATTGGAATAACAGGAAAAGATGGAAAAGACTTTACAGAATTTGTTCCTACATCAACACTTGGATATAATCCTCAAGAAGCTAAAAAATTATTAGCTGAAGGATTAAAGGAAGCTGGACAGGCTAGTTTTCCAAAAATGTCTATGCTGATTAATGAAAGTGGAAATAATAAGGTTATTGCCGAATATATTCAAGAACAATTGAGAAAAAATTTGAATATTCAACTGGATCTGGAAATAATGACTGCTCAGGAAAGATTTTCAAGAATGTCTCAAAAGGACTTTGATATGGTATTTGCTGGATGGTCTGGAGATTATCCTGATGCAATTACATATTTAGATTTATTTGAATCAACTGGTGGAAATAATAATGGTTCGTATAAAAACCCTGAATATGATGCGCTAGTTAAAACTGTTAGAAGCACAGCCGATCAAAATGTAAGAATTCCTGCACTTGTAAAAATTGAAGGAATAATTGCGCAAGATTTACCAGTAGGTGTGCTTTTCCACAGAGAAAAACAATATCTTGTTGATAAAAAAGTAAAAGGGCTTGAATTTACACCAATTGGTGGAGAATATTATTTCGGAAACTTGTCATTGAAATAGTGGCTGGAAAAATTCTTTAACAAAAAGATAGCAAGAAGTCGTAGGCTTTCTATAAGTGGGAGATGAATTGCTTTTTTTGTAAAAAAAATTGAAAAAAGGATATGCCTATGATACAATTTTTGTATAAAATATCGAAGAGAAATAATTAAAAAAATAATATTCAAAAATCAAAAAGGAGGTGTAATTTATGAAATATAATTTAGCATTCAAATACAGAATTTATCCAAATAAAGAGCAGGAATTATTGATAAATAAGACTTTTGGATGTGTTCGTTTTGTTTACAATACGATTTTGTATACTGCTAATAAAAATTTATGAAGAAACTGGAAAAAAATAAAATAATTGCACCTGCCAGTTTGAAAAGTGAAAAATCAATTTTTTTAAAAGAAGTAGATAGTCTGACACTTTCAAATGCTCAATTGAATGTAAAACGATCGTTTACGAATTTCTTTCAAAAGAGGGCAAAGTTTCCAAAGTTCAAATCTAAAAAAAGAAAAGTGTTAAAAAGTTACACGACAAATTGTGTGAATAATTCGATACGAATTAAGGAAAATAAATATTTGGTTTTGCCAAAATTGAAAAGAGTAAAATTGAAATATCATAGAGAAATACCAAAGAATTATAGAATAAAGTCGGTAACATTGACAAACAGTAATGGAAATTACTATGTTTCTGTTTTGACGGAATTTGAAAAAAAGAAATTCAAAAAGTAGCTAGTAATAATGATAAAGTAATTGGACTTGATTTTTTTCAATGTCTGAATTATTTGTCAGTTCTGAAAACCAAAGGGCTGATTATCCAAGATATTTTAGGATGTTGGAGAAAAAAATTGAAAAAAATTACAAAAAAATCATTATCAAGAAAAGTGAAATTTTCTAAGAATTGGTATAGACAAAAAGAGAAAATATCAAGATTGCATGAGTATATCAAAAATTGCCGAAGAGATTTTTTTGCATAAATTATCGAAAAATTGTCTGAAGCGTATAATGCTGTAGTTGTTGAGGATTTGAATATAAAAAGGAATGAGCCAGGCATTAAATTTTTGGGAAAAAGTATAGGAGATAATGGGTGGGGAATATTTTTGAGGATGCTTAAGTATAAACTGATGTTTTTAAGGAAACAATTTTTTTGAAGATAGATAAGTGGTTTCCATCGTCGAAAAACTTGCAGTAAATGTGGAAATATTAAAGAGGAGCTGAAATTATCAGAAAGAAGTTATAAATGTGAGTGCTGTGGAATTGAAATTGATAGAGATTACAATGCGGCATTGAATATAAAAAAACATTGGAAAAATCAATGTTGGAATATTAAAAAAATAAAGAAGACAGGGCAGGGACTGCCCGAAGAGCTTGGTAAATATATTTGGCTAACAAAAAGCAGATACTTCCTAAGAAGCTCCCGCTTCTAAAAGCGGGAGTAGTTCACTTTAAAGTGAGGAGGAAATGTATTAATGAAAAAAATATTTCTAATATTGACATTGCTGGTATTTGCACTTTCGTGTGGAAAAAAAGGAGGAAACGGGAGTACATTTACTTTTAAATATAGTTACAGAGCTATCATCAATTGATCCGCAAATAACCACGGATATTCCTGGAGGAACTGTTGATGAATTGATTTTGGAAGGGCTTTTAAGAAAAGACAAAAACTGGAAAAATCTGTAGCTGGAATTGCCGAAAAATGGGAAAAAAATCAAAAGATGGACTTGTGTGGACATTTCATCTAAGAGATGGAGTTAAATGGAGCAATGGCGACCCTGTAACTGCAAAATGACTTTAAGGCAGGATGGATTCGTGGATTGAATCCTGATACAGCAGGAAGTAATGCAAGCATGTTATTTGTAATAAAAAAATGGAGAAAAAAATATAATGCTAAAAAAAGTTTCAGAAAATGAAGTCGGAATAAAAGTTATTGATGATAAAACTTTACAAGTAACTTTGGAATCGCCTATTCCGTACTTTGATGATTTAGTTACATTTAAATCATTCATGCCATTAAATCAAAAAGTTCTATAACAAAGCAAAGGACAAATACTTTACAGAAGCTGAATATACAATTTCAAATGGTCCTTACACTTTGGAAAAAAATGGACTCATGACTCAGAGTTAAAAATTTAAGAAAAAAATCCTAATTACTGGGATGCAGGCAATGTAAAACTGATAATGTTGAATTAAAAAAATAATTGCAACTGATTCAGCTGTTAATGCCTTTAAGAATAAGGAAGTTGATGTAACAGCGGTAACTTTCGAGCAAGCTAAGGAATTTGCAGGAAAACCAGAACTTGTAAAAAGCAAATGATGGTGGAATCTATTATTTATTGTTTAATACAAAAGAAAATGTATTTAAAAATGCAAAAGTAAGACGTGCAATAACTATGGCAATAAATAAGGAAGAACTTGTAAATAAAGTGCTGGAAGGATCTGAAAAATTAACTAAGACATTTACTCCATCTGGAATTGGATTAAACGGAGTTTCAAAAGATTTTCCAGCGGAAGTAGCAACTGACCAGCCTAAATTTAACGTAGCAGAAGCTAAAAAATTGCTTGCAGAAGGACTTAAGGAAGAAGGACTTTCAGAACTGCCAAGATTTGAAATTTTATTTAACGATACAGGAAGCAGAAAAGCTATTGCAGAATATATTCAAGAAAGTTTGAGAAATAACTTGGGTGCAAATGTTGAATTAGATATGGTAAGCGGTAAGGAACGTATTGAAAGAACTAAGAAGAGAGATTATCAAATTTCATTGCAAAACTGGACTGGAGATTTCTTAGATCCAATTACATATTTAGATCTATTTGACAGTACAAATGCAAACAACCGTGGAGATTTCAAAAACGTAAAATATGATGAATTGACTAAAACTGTAAAAAGTTCTGCTGATCCAAAAGTAAGAGTTCCAGCAATGATCCAAATGGAAAAACTTATTTCAGAAGAACAACCAGTTACAATCTTATTCCAAAAAAACAAAAACTTTACTTAGTAAATCCAAAAAGTTAAAAAAATTTGGGATTTGTGTCAATTGGTGGAGAATTCTTTATTAGAGATGTTGTAATGAACTAGTTTTAATAAAAAAACAAAAATTTAAGAACAATATTTTATATTCCCCATTTAAATAGCAGATTTTTTTACAAGGGATCAAGACCTCTTGCCAGTAAATAAACAAAATATAATTTCTGTTTTTTTAAATGGGGTTTAATATTATTAAATTAAAAATAAAAAAAGGAAATGTAATTTTATGAAAAAAATAAGTTTGTCCTGCTGGACAGAGATGGTGTTATAAATGTGGAAAAAAATCGTATTTGCATAAAATTGAAGATTTTTGAATATGAAAAAAATGTGGTGGAAGGACTTTTTAAAATTGCGGGATTTGGGATATAAATTTGCGATTATAACGAATCAGGCAGGAATTGCGAGAGGATATTATACGGAAGAGGATTATTTAAAATTACAAAAATTTTTATTGAAGATGATTTAATGAAAAAAAGGGATAAAAATTGAAAAGTCTTACTTTTTGTCCGCATCATCCAAATGTTACTGGAAAATATGGAATAGAATGTGATTGCCGAAAGCCAAATACGGGGAATTTTGAGTTGGCGATAGAGGAGTTTGATATTGATGTTAAAAAAATTCTTTTTATGATTGGGGATAAAATAACTGATTTGATTCCTGCCAAAAAAATTGGGGATTATGCCTGTCCTGGTAAAAACTGGATATGGTTTGAAGAGTTTGGAAGAACTTGGGGGAACAGGATTAGATCCGATGGTTGTGGACGATATTCTAGATTTTGTAGACAATATCGAAAAAAATATAAATAAAAAAATAATATATACTCGAACCCGTTTAAAAATAGAACTGCTAAAAAAATTATATAAATCTAGGGATTGAGTAAAAATAGTCATAATTTTTGAATTCAGTTTTAAAGCAGTTTTACTATAAATTTACGTTTGAATAACAGATTTAACGTGAATTTTTTTAGCAAGGGTCAAAGCCCCTTGTTTTTTTATCTATTTAAAAATTTCTTCAGTTTTTTTCTTATATCTTTTTCCCTTGAAACAACATGATGTATTTTTTTATTTCTTCTAACTTATCAATAATTCTTTTATTTTTCTTCTCTGGAAAAAATTTTTTTACTGATAGAAAAAAATTTCATAGAGCCTTCAAAAACTTCTGATGGACTTTGTTAAATAAAGCCGTTTTTCTAAAAAAGGAGGCTTTCTGACAATATCATCAAAGTCAATAAATGCAATCTTCCCGCTATTTTTTGTCTATAAAAAGTTTCCCAAACTAAAGTCCATGTGATAGTATCCCTTTTCAAAAAAATTTTTTCAAATTTATACCATAAGTCAATTGTCTTATATGTAAGCTCAAAATCATCCTTTCCCACAAGATAATCATAATAGGATATAAAATTTCCATTAAATGTTTTTATTTATATTTTTCCAAGACAGTTTCTATCTTTATATGAAGCGGCATATATTTTTATAACTTTATACTTCGTTATTTTTCATAAAGTTCAGTTCTGGAAAAATCCCTTTCCAAATATTTTTGAAACTTTTTAAGGAATTTTTTTCCCCTTTTCTCTTGTAAATCCAAAAAAATCTTCAAAGCCTTTTTTTATTTTTTTATATTCATAAGTTTTATAAAAAAATAATTTTTTTCATTATCTGTATTTAAATTTTTTTACTTTCCTGCATTTTTTTATTTTTTTCCTTTAATTTTATTTTTCTTTATTAATTCTAGCATATCTTATTTTTTTATTTCAATCGTAGCATATCAAATTTTTTTAGAAATAAATAAAAGCAAAAATAATTAATTTGAAATTAGGTATTTTTTTGTTGCACTCAAGTGAATTTAGTACGAGGAATAGTATTTTTTTGTAGAATATTTTTTTATTTTGGTTTGTAATATAGTTTTATTATTTAATTTTTTTATAATTTTTTTAACCTCCCAAAAACAGATAAATATAAATTTTTTTCAAAAAAATTGATATTGACAATACATTTTATTGAGGTATACTAAAAAAATATGAAATAAAAAAATTTTAATTTAGACAGTTGTAAAAAGTAAATGAATTTATAATAAAGTCTTTTTGTCAGAAAACGGAGGAAACACGAAAAAAATTGAATTACAGAGATACTATATTTATTTAAATTTTTTTGATTTTTTTACAAATGGCTAAAAAAATTTTAATTTGGAAGGAGAAAGCAGAAATGATTAATTTAATCGTAGCAACTCATGGAAAAAAATGTCGGAGGAAACTGTTAATCTTACAAAAAAATGGTTTTTAGGAGAAAGTGAACAGCTGGATTTTTGTCACTTTTGTGCCTGGAGAAGGACCTGAAGATTTGATAAAAAAATATCAGGACATTATTGCAAAAATATAACAGCGAAGGAACATTATTTTTGGTGGATTTATTTGGTGGAAGTCCATACAATGCAGCGTGCCGTGTAGTTGCCGAAACAAAAAAATACTGATGTAATAACAGGGGTTAATGTGCCTATGTTGCTGGAAGTGCTAGACGCTAGAGAAGAAACAGACGATGTTGCAGAATTAGTTCAAATTGCAAAAAAATTCTGGAATTAACGGAATTAAGATTTTTCAGTGAATTATTTGTTGATAATTCTGATGATGAAGATGAAGATTTGGATGAATTGGATTTATAAAAGTTTACTAAACATTTATAAATTAAAAATATAAAATAAATGTGAAAAATTTTTTTACACACTCGAAAAAAACAAAAATTTTTAAAAAAATTAAGTAAAAAAATATAAAAAAATAAAAAAAGAAGGGAGCGTTACTGCAAACTAAATTAAAATAAAAAAATAATTACAGAGTTTTTCAGTAGCGGGAAATAGAATTATGGAATTAGTTTTAACAAGAATAGACTCAAGATTAATACACGGACAAGTTGCGACTTCATGGGTAAAAAGCAACTAAACCTGAAGCAATTTTTGCGGTAAATGACGATGTGGCAGAAGATAAAATTAGAAAATCACTTTTTATTACAAGTGGCACCTGAAGGAGTAAAAATCATTTGTAATACCTGTTGAAAAAGCAATCGCAGTTTACAAAAACCCTAAATATGCTAAAACAAAAGTAATGCTGCTTGTTACTTGTCCAGCTGATGTAGTTAGATTAATCGAAGGTGGAGTTGACATTAAAAACAGTCAATGTTGGAGGAATGACTTTTAAAGAAGGAGACAAATTAATTTCAAAAAGCAGTTGCAATTAATAAAGATGATTTGGAAGCATTCAACAAATTAAGATCTATGGGAGTAGAACTTGATATGAGACAATTAGTAACTTCTGCAAAAAGAAGATATTAATTCTAAACTAGACTCTATTTCATTTGACTAATAAAAAAATATCAGGGAATATAAAATTTCCTGATTTATTTAGTAAAATTAAAAAAATCATTGTAAAAGTATAAAAACTCAAAATTTAGGAGGGCTAAAAAATGAATGTTGTTCAGTTAATTTTACTGGTATTGGTAGCAGCAATAACAGGAATGGGAAGCGTACTTGATGAAAGACAGACTCACCGTCCATTAGTGGCGTGTACTTTAGTCGGTCTTGTACTAGGAGATTTAAAAACAGGAATTATCTTAGGTGGTTCGCTTGAAATGATAGCACTTGGATGGATGAATGTCGGAGCGGCAATGGCACCAGATGCGGCACTAGCAAGTGTAATTTCAGCGATATTAGTAATAGTAGGTAAACAGTCAATTGGAGAAGGAATCGCAGTTGCAGTACCGATTGCAGCGGCAGGACAAGTTCTTACAATTTTCGTTAGAACAATAACAGTATTCTTTCAACATAAAGCGGATGATTTTGCAGAACAAGCTAATTTTAAAGGGATTGAAATGTGTCACCTTGCGGGATTGGCTTTACAAGCGTTAAGAGTTGCGATACCAGCACTTCTAGTTGGTCTGATTGCGGGAACAAGTGCTGTAGAAGGAGCATTACATGCAATTCCTGAAGTAATTACTAGAGGATTGCAAATTGCAGGAGGATTTATCGTAGTTGTTGGGTATGCGATGGTTATAAATATGATGGAAGCAAAAGCTTTGATGCCATTTTTCTTCTTAGGATTCGTAATAGCAGCATTTACAGAATTTAACTTAGTTGGTTTAGGTATTTTGGGATTATGTCTTGCAATCTTGTACATTCAATTAAATCCTAAATATCACGCTTCTATTGCTTTGCCAAGTGGTGGAAATGATGGCGGTGGAGCTGGGATTACAGAAGAAGCTGACGATGAATTGGAAGGACTATAGGAGGTAAGAAAAATGGCAGAAAATAATGTAGAAAAAAAATTAACTGATAAAGATTTGAAAAGCATGTATTGGAGATCTACTACTTTATTAGGTTCTTTCAACTTTGAAAGAATGCAGTCAATGGGATTTTGTGTAACAATGATTCCTGCAATAAAAAGACTTTATTCTAAAAAAGAAGATCAAGCAGCTGCATTAAAAAGACATTTGGAATTCTTTAACACTCAACCTTGGATTGGTTCAACTATAATGGGTGTTACGGCTGCGATGGAACAGGAAAAAGCAAATGGAGTAGACATTGATGACGCAACTATAAGTGGTATTAAAGTAGGGCTTATGGGACCACTTGCTGGAGTTGGAGATCCAATTTTCTGGGGAACATTAAGACCAGTTTTAGCGGCACTTGGAGCTTCATTAGCTATTGCTGGAGGAAATTTACTAGGTCCATTGATTTTCTTCATTGGAATAAATATTGCAAGAGTTTTGACTAGATGGTATGGATTAAAATATGGTTATGAAAAAGGTACTGAAATCGTTGGGGATATGGAAGGTGGAGTTATTCAAAAATTAACTCAAGGTGCTTCTATATTAGGGCTTTTCGTAATGGGAGCCTTGGTTTCTAAATGGACTTCAATAAATGTTCCATTGGTATTGTCTAAGTATACTGATTCAACAGGAAAAGAAGTTGTAACTACTGTTCAAAGTATTTTGGATTCGTTATTACCTGGATTATTAGCGTTATTATTAACATTTGGATGTATGCACTTATTGAAGAAAAAAGTGAATGCTATTTGGATTATCTTTGGATTCTTTGCAATAGGAATAATCGGATTCTGGTTAGGAATTTTGGCATAATATGTTTAAGAAAATGATTTCAAAAAGTGGAAAAAAATTTGTGAAGGTTCCGCCAAAGGAAGGGTATATTAAAAAAATAGTTCTATTTTTAGTTACAGGGCTTATGATTATTGGAATGATTTTATATCCATTTACAAAAGGTTATGGAACAATAATAGCTTTAGCAGCGGCTCTAATTGTTATGGTTGGGCAAAAAGTTGCTTATAAAAACAGGCTAAGAATGATTTTTCGTGATATGTATTACGCTAAAGATATGTATTTGAAAAACTAAAAAAATACTGAATATTTGGACTTCATTACAGCTCGTTCTAAACAAATGATTAATGATGTAAAAGTTTTATCAGATAGGGCGAAAAAAAGAAATAGCAGAACTTCAGAAGTTTGTTGAAAAAAATATAAGAAGTAATTTTTTGTAATTATTGAAAATATAAATTATAATTTAACAAAAAGATAGCAAGAAGTCTCCGACTTCTATAAGTGGGAGATGAATTGCTTTTTTTATTGAAAAAAAGGATATATCCATGATACAATTTTTTTGTATGAAATATCGAAGAGAAGTTATAAATAATAAAATTTCTAAAGAAATAATTAGAAATAATATTCAAAATCAAAAAGGAGGTGTAATTTTTATAAAATATAATTTAGCATTCAAATACAGGATTTATCCAAATAAGGAACAAGAATTATTGATAAATAAGACTTTTTGGATGTGTTCGTTTTGTTTACAATACGATTTTTGTATACTGCGAATAAATTTTATGAAGAAACTGGGAAAAAAATAAAATAATTACACCTGCCAGTTTGAAAAAGTGAAAACCAATTTTTGAAAGAAGTGGACAGTCTTGCACTTTCAAATGCTCAATTAAATGTAAGGCGATCGTTTACAAATTTTTCAAAAAGAGAGCGAAGTTTCCAAAGTTTAAATCTAAAAAAGAATAATGTTAAAAAGTTATACGACAAATTGTGTGAATAATTCAATACGAATTGAGGAAAACAAATATTTGGTTTTGCCAAAATTGAAAAGAATAAAATTGAAATATCATAGAGAAATACCGAAGGATTACAAGATAAAGTCAGTAACATTGACAAACAGTAATAGAAATTACTATGTTTCTGTTTTGACAGAATTTGAAAAAGAAATTCAAAAAAATGTCAAGTAATGATAAAGTGATTGGACTTGATTTTTTTCGATGTCTGAATTATTTATCAGTTTTGAAAACCAAAGGGCTGATTATCCAAGATATTTTTAGGATGTTGGAGAAAAAAATTGAAAAAAATTACAAAAAAATCATTATCAAGAAAAGTGAGATTTTCTAAAAATTGGTATAAACAAAAATTGAAAATATCAAAATTACATGAGTATATCAAAAATTGTCGAAGAGATTTTTTGCATAAATTATCGAAAAAATTGTCTGAAACATATAATGCTGTGGTTGTTGAAAATTTGAATATGAAAGGGATGAGTCAGGCATTAAATTTTGGAAAAAGTGTAGGAGATAATGGATGGGGAATGTTTTTTTGAAAAATGCTTGAGTATAAACTGATGTTTTTTTAGGGAAACAATTTTTGAAGATAGGTAAGTGGTTTTTCATCGTCGAAAAACTTGCAGTAAATGTGGAAATGTTAAAGAGGAACTGAAATTATCAGAAAGAAGTTATAAATGTGAGTGCTGTGGAATTGAGATTGATAGGGATTATAATGCAGCACTGAATATAAGAGATGTTGGAAAAGAAATGTTGAAATATTAGGAAATAAAAAAACAGGGCAGGAACTGCCCAAAGAGCTTGGTAAACATATTTGGCTAGCAAAAGCAGATACTTCCCAAGAAGCTCTCGCTTATAAAAGTGGGAGTAGTTCACATATTTTTAGAATACCTGATTAAAGGGTATTCTTTTTTTCTTTTTTTAGAAATGAAATAAAAAAATTTAAACTTTTTTTATATTTAAAGTATGATATAATTAAAAACATAAATTTTTTTATGGGAAAAAAATATTGAGATAGTAAAATAAATAGGAGGAAAAATGTTAGAAAAAAATTAGCACACTTGAGAGAAGAAGTGTTAGAAAAACTTGATAAAGTTGGAAATCTTGAGGAATTGAATGAATTGAGAGTAAAAATCCTAGGGAAAAAAGGGGAATTTACGGCGATAATGAAGGAAATGGGAAATATCGCTGCTGAGAAAAGAGCTGAGTTTGGAAAAACTACGAATGAAATAAAAAATGTGTTGTTGGCGAAATTTGATGAAACTACAACTGGCTTGAAGGAAATTGCTAAACAGGAAAGATTGAAAAATGAAACAATAGATGTGACTTTGCCGGGAAGAAAAGCTAATGTTGGATCGCTTCATCCACTTACTAAAACAGTTATGGAAATTAAAGATATTGTTTCTTCTATGGGATTTGACATTGTTGATGGACCTGAAGTTGAGTATGTAAAATATAATTTTGATGCATTAAATATTCCAAAAACACATCCATCGAGGGAAATTACTGATACATTCTATATTAAAGAAAATGAAGTTGTATTGAGAACGCAAACTTCTGGAATGCAAATTAGATACATGGAAGACAGAAAACCACCATTTAGAATGATTTCGATTGGAAAAGTTTACCGTCCAGACTACGATGTATCGCATACACCAATGTTTCACCAAATGGAAGGACTTATGGTTGGAGAAAATGTTTCTTTTGCTAATTTTAAAGCGATTTTGGAAAATATTGTAAAGAAAATATTTGGAGAAGACAGAAGAGTAAGATTTAGACCACACTTTTTCCCATTTACAGAACCTTCTGCAGAAATGGACGTAGAATGTGGAGTTTGTAAAGGTGAAGGATGTAGAGTTTGTAAAGGGACAGGATGGCTTGAAATTCTTGGAAGTGGAATGGTAAATCCAAAAGTGCTTTCAGGTGTTGGAATTGACCCACAAAAAAATATCAAGGATTTGCATTTTACTTTGTACTTTGAAAAGAATTACAATGTTAAAATATGGAATTGATGATTTAAGAGCATTTTTTTGAAAAATGATGAGAGGTTTTTTTGAATCAATTTTAATAGACAAGTCTGCTTGTTATTGTATATTAAAAAAAATTTAAAGGAGGTTAAAATGTTGTATACAGTTGATGTAAATTCAAACTTAATGAATGAATTTAAAAAAAGTAAGAGAAAATGGAGAAAATGAAAATGAAGTGCTATCTGCTTTATTAAGAGAATATCTGGAAGATTTAAGAGATGCCAAGGAATTAGATAAGGCGATTGAAGAAAGCGATGGAAAAATTTTATTCATTGAATGATGTAATAAAGGAGCTAGGCTTTTGAAAAATGAATTATTATAAAATTGAAATAGAGAAAAAAAGCGAAAAAAATTACTCAAAATGGATAAAAAGAATCAATTTCTAATTTTAGATTATTTAAAAAAAATACATTAAGCAAACTTGAAAACCCACGGAGTCAAGGAAAGGCACTGCAAGGCAAATATAAGGGAAAAATGGCGATATAGAGTCGGAAATTACAGAATTTTTAGCTACAATTATTGATGAAAAAAATAACAATTTATATTTTTTTGATATTGGGCATAGAAAAGAGATTTATAAATAAATTTAAAAAAAGCGGAGAAAAAAATATGAAAATACGTAGATTTAAAGAAAAGGATGTTAAAAAAAGTATCTGAATTGATTATTGATACATTGCGGAAAAACAAATATAAAAAGATTATTCTGCTGATTCAATAGAAAATCACGTAAATAATTTCCAGCCTGAAAATGTTCTTAAAAAGAGCCTCGTGGACACATTTTTTATGTTGCCCAAGAAAAAGGCAATATTATTGGATGTGGCGCAATTGCACCATATTGGGATAAAATTGATGAAAGTTCTTTATTTACTATTTTTTTATCTCGCCTGAATATCAGGGAAAGGGAATAGGACGAAAAAAATTATTGAGACATTGGAAAAAGATGAATATTTTTTTAAGAGCCAAAAAGAATCGAAGTACCTGCATCTATTACAGCTGTTCCGTTTTATAAGAAATGGGATATAGTTGCAAAAAAATGGAGTGAACAAAGCAGATAATGAAGGAATTGTAAGAATGGAAAAAAATTTAGATAATAAATTACTAATTTAACAAAAAGATAGCAAGAAGTCTCCGACTTCTATAAGTGGGAGATGAATTGCCTTTTTGTAAAAAAATTGAAAAAAAGGATATGTCTATGATACAATTTTTTGTATAAAATATTGAAGAGAAGTCATTAAAAATAATATTCAAAATCAAAAAGGAGGTGTAATTTTTATGAAATATAATTTAGCATTCAAATACAGGATTTATCCAAATAAGGAACAAGAATTGTTGATAAATAAGACTTTTTGGATGTGTTCGCTTTGTTTACAATACGATTTTTGTACACTGCGAATAAATTTTATGAAGAAACTGGAAAAAAATAAAAATAGTTACACCTGCCAGTTTGAAAAAGTGAAAACCAATTTTTGAAAGAAGTGGACAGTTTGGCACTTTCAAATGCTCAATTGAATGTAAAACGATCGTTTACGAATTTTTCAGAAGAGAGCGAAATTTCCAAAGTTCAAATCTAAAAAGAATAATGTTAAAAGTTACACGACAAATTGTGTGAATAATTCAATCCGAATTGAGGAAAATAAATATTTAGTTTTTGCCAAAATTGAAAAAAATTAAAAATTGAAATATCATAGAGAAATACCAAAGGATTATAAAATAAAGTCGGTAACATTGACAAATAGCAATGGAAATTATTATGTTTCTGTTTTGACGGAATTTGAAAAAGAAATTCAAAAAAATGTCAAGTAATGATAAAGTGATTGGACTTGATTTTTTTCAATGTCTGAATTATTTGTCAGCTCTGAAAAACCAAAGGGCTGATTATCCAAAAATACTTTAGGATGTTGGAAGAAGAATTGAAAAAAATTACAGAAATCATTATCGAGAAAAAGTGAAATTTTCTAAAAAAATTGGTATAAGCAAAAAGCGAAAACATCAAAATTGCATGAGTATATTAAAAAAATTGTCGAAGAGATTTTTTTTGAATAAATTATCTAAAAAAATTGTCTGAAGAATACAATGCTGTGGTTGTTGAGGATTTGAATATGAAGGGGATGAGCCAGTCATTAAATTTTGGTAAAAGTGTAGGAGATAATGGGTGGGGAATGTTTTTGAGAATGCTTGAGTATAAACTGATGTTTTTAGGAAAGCAATTTTTGAAGATAGATAAGTGGTTTCCATCGTCGAAAACTTGCAGTAAATGTGGAAACGTTAAAGAGGAACTGAAATTATCAGAAAGAAGTTATAGATGTGAGTGCTGTGGGATTGAGATTGATAGGGATTACAATGCGGCATTGAATATAAAAAACATTGGAAAAGCGATGTTGGAATATTAGGAAAATAAAAAAACAGGGCAGGGACTGCCCGAAGAGCTTGGTAAATATATTTGGCTAACAAAAGCAGATACTTCCCAAGAAGCTCCCGCTTCTAAAAGCGGGAGTAGTTCACTTGGAAGGTTAAAAATGAAAAATGAATTAGAAATAAAAAAATTGATGATGAATTTGCCAAAAAAAGTTTATGATGAAATTTGGGCTGAATATAAAAAAACTGCACAAACAAAAAAACTTTTGCAAAAAAATTACATTGACGGAAGATGAACTAAAAAAATAACAGATAGTAAAGTTATGGGATTACCCTATGTTCCGATAGGAAAAAAATTCCAGAAACGTCCGATGGAAATGAAATGTTTTTTTGATTGCACAGATTAATTGTGAAAATTTGAGAGGATTGAAGGATTTTTCCCAAAAAAAGGAATTTTACAATTTTTTGTAGCTAACGATAGTCTTATGGGGCTTGATTTGGGGCAAACTGTTCAAAATGGATTTAGAGTGATTTATCATGAAGAAATTGGAAAAATTTTACAATACAGAAAAAGTTAAAAGATATTTATAATCCACAAAAAAATTTGAAGAATATGGTGTTACAGAAGATAATCAAAGTTATAAAATGAATTTTTGAATTACAAACCGAAAAAGAAAAAAATTTGAAGATTTTTTTGAAGATATATTTGACAAAAATTTGTGAAGAGAAAAGTTTAGACCCAGCACAAGAATTGAAACTTTATGAAAAGTTGCAGAACTTAATAGATTATTCAGATGATTA
>BNJS01000495.1_pt1 | contig 34737 bp, 54 predicted proteins | sample 8540461 | NCBI WGS metagenome assembly BNJS01 (sample SAMD00202454, study PRJDB9452) | human saliva metagenome | isolation source: human saliva | place: Japan
AATACGGGTTCTCCGGAGTTTTTAGAATTCTCTACACTACAGTTATGGGTAGAATAGTTATGGAGCTTTCTGCTCTGATACTCTATCTTCTCGCCATCTTCCTTTCCCAAAAAGATTATCTCCATCCCGATTTAAATTTCTATTAATTTCTTGCCATCATGAAAGCAAAAGAATTTTCTCCGCAAAAACATCATTTTTGAATATATTTTCTGACCTTTAAAAAGGAAGACTCTATGAATATCTATACCTTCAAACAAGAAGTACACAAATTATGGAGACAAATTCCCGGTTCCAAAACAGAACTTCTTAAAAAGCAGTGTTTTATTCTGATTGTCTCTTTTCTTCTTTCTGCACTTCTCTTCATTCTGGGAAATGAAGAGCACTCTTATTTCCGGAAATCGAATCCAAAGAGAGGCCCATTGGAGGGATGGAAAAAGAAGATTCCCCTACGAGTTTCGGCCTTAACGAAAAGGGAAAGGAGGAAATCTCTGTCACCGTTCCCCTCGGCTCTACAGCAAGGCTGAAGCGGACAAGGTTTTTCAGAATACCATCAAAAATGGAAAGTCTCATTTTAAGTGAAACGGATAGCTTTGATGCTATCTTAGGAAACTTACAGCTAAAGAAAGTCTTCAGTGCCGACAACATCAGAGCAAGTTGGAGCTTTCAACCGGAAAGTCTTTTCATAGATAATATCGAATACCCTATCGAAAGTATGGATAAAAACTATATTAAATACAGAGATATTTTGGAAGAATCCGTTTGATTCACCACGATTATTTAGAAAATAATCAAGTTCTAAGCGGCAAACTGGAACTTGTCCTAAGTACCAATATTATTCCGAAGAAGAGGGAGAAGAGTGAAGAATTAAGCAGTTTCTTTTAATAAAAATAATGAACTTAGCTATTCTTCTCCAAACTATTTCTATTATCTACGGATTTTACCTTCAAATCTAAGTGAAAGAGAATACCTACAAAAAGCTTTGGAAAATTCCCTACACTACGTCAATGAACACAATCGCTCCGAAGACCAGCTTTTTCTGCCCAAAGAAATCTGCGGGCATACTTTACACTTTTCCGAAAAAGGATTATCGCTACCTGTTTATCCTGATTTTAGGCATTCTTTTTTGCCTTCTTCTTCCATTACAAGCTCTGGAAAAGCAAAAAAATAAAGATAAGCTCAGAGCCGCTTCCTTAACGCTGGATTATTCGGAGCTGGTATCTAAATTAGTAGTCTATCTGGGGCGGGTCTCGCTATTCGAAAACAGTTTTGCGGAAATTGCAAAGCATTATAACTACCTGGTTCAAAATGCTTATCAAGAACCCCATCCTTTATATGAGGAATTAAATACTCTTTTTAAATCAATTGAGCAGCAATGTGGGCGAGGGGGAAGCTTACCTGGCTTTTTGCCGGAAGAATTGCCCCTAGGCTCTATGGAAAACTGATTAGTTTGATAGAGCAAAATCGAAAAATGGCAGTAAAGATTTAGCCTGTCAGTTGCACATGGAGATGGAAGACGCTTTTTCAGAGAAAGCATATGGCAAAAGCGTTTGGGAGAAGAGGCAGGTACCAAACTGCTGATTCCTTTTAATCTTACAACTCTTCGTTATTATGTTAATGATTTTATATCCTGCCATGCAGTCCCTAAATTAAAAAGCAGTAGAGGATTCTTGGAAAACAACAAGCATTCTCTTGCCTATACACTCTATTGGCAATTTCGCCATTTTACAAATCATCGCAGTTCTGTTCTTTCACTTGCTTGGAGATTCTATCATCCTTATGTGTGAAACAGTCTGCAAAAAGGAGGTTACTATGTTCAACTACAGTTTAGAAGATGCCCATTATGCAGCGGACGCCTGGATTTTTTCAAAAACGGAACAATTCAGGAAAAAACGAAAAGATTTGCTTTTCGGAGAAGATGCTATAGGCACCATTGAGTTGGTTCTAATCATGGTCGTTTTAATCGGCTTGGTCATCGTTTTTAAGACAAGAATTCTCAAAGTCCCTAAGGATATTCTGACCAAGATTGAGAGTAGCAGTAAAAAGTATTTAAGTCCGAAAGCACTTCTCCCTTTGGAAAGGAAGGATTTATGGCGAAAAAACAGTACTCCGCTTCTATTACGGTATTTCTTTCCTTGATTTTTGTTCTGGTGGCCGCTCTGGTTCTCACCATTGCAGAGTCAGCCCGAACAGTTTCTCAAAAACTTTATATGCAAAGCGCCTTAAAGACAGTGCCATGGAATCCTTTTTCCGAATTCCACAGGCCTCTATGGGAAAAACTACCGCATTTATGCTTTGGAATATCAGATGATCAGCTGCTTCAAGAGGAATTGGAGGGTTTATGTCCATTTATACCGAAGCTAAAGACCTCTTTCCATGCAAAGCGGAGAAAGAAGACTTTCAATTTCCAAAACGGGGAAGACTTTGTGAAGAGCATTACTTTGAAGAAGAAGTGCTGGAGTATATTCCGGCACTTCTGGCAAAGGATGCCATACGATTTTTAGGAGAAAAAGCGGATACCGAGTGCCCTGTCTACTCTGACAGATTTTGAAAAAAAGGAAAAGGAAGCAAAAAGCATAGAAAATTTGCAAAAAAAATATAGCTTAAGTCACAGAGACATCGAAAATCTGGAAGATTTAATCGATGATATTGATAGAGAATGCAAAAACAGCAGCAAGACACATCAAAGCGGGATAAATGCACTTTCCGCCCCAAAAATGCCTATAGCTTTTATTCCTCCTCTTCCTCCTTTACTAAGCATCTTGAACAGATACAGCAGACAGTCCCCAAATATCAAACTACGGCAGATGCTCTCGGAGAAAAAGTAAAATGAATTGCGGCAGGCTTTTTGAAGAAGAAAAAGAATTTGGAAGAAGATGGTATAGCCGCTATTGAAAACGGAACTTGATAGTTATGATAAGTATTTAGAAAAAGAAGGCAGTGTGCGTCAAGCTCTGGAGGCTCTGCCTCGGTATGTGAAAAATTTAAAAACCCGAGCAAACAAAGTAAAGCAGGAAGTAGAAGAGTTCGAAGAATGGCTTGAGGAGGAACGAGAAGCCAGAAGGGAAAATAATGATGAAGATGACGATGAAGAAGATTTATCCCAGGAAATTCAAATTTTTATAATTCCGAAAACGCAGAATGGAGTAGCTTTTCCCTGCCCGCCTACAGCGGACAAGTCACAACAATCAATAAAAAGAACAGAAAAATCTTGGAAAATCTCAAAAATCTGGGAAAGAAAAAGCTCTTGGAATACTTGCTCCCGGAAGGAGTGGACTGCCCGGGAAGCGAAGAAAAGTACCCTGTCCCTCCTAGCTGTTCCACCAAGTCCAAAGCCAATCCCTTACAAATTGGACTGCTGGGAGAATACTCCCTACGGTACTTCCATTCCTATCATAAAAAAGATGAGGACAATACCATTCCCCATAGCGGTGCAAGTGGCATGGAGGTGGAATATCTTATCCACCAAAAAAAGAGCGACTACGAAAATCTCTCAGCCCAAGTCCTGTCTCTTCTAAGTTTTCGAGAAGCCATGAATTTTATATATCTTATGAAAAGCCCGGAAAAAAGAGAAGAAGTTCATAGCTTTGTTACCGCCTTTCTTGCCGTTACTGCAAACCCTGTTGTCATAGAAGTCTTTACCCTCTTTGTTATCGGTATCTGGGCTTTTGCTCAGTCTTTACTTGATATAAGACGGCTATTAGAGGATAAGAGAGTGCCCCTTATCCACGGTGAAAGCAGCTGGACACTCTCCCTATCCCACCTTCTCAGTTTTAATCTGAATCAGGAAGGAGGAGAAAACAGTGAAAACATCGGTCTCTCCTATCAAGATTACTGTAGAGCTTTCCTTTTTGCAGCCGGGTGCTTTGGATCAAAGTAAAATCAGTCAACTGAATGCTGTCTTGCATGGAAAAAGACATCCGTACCTGCATTTCCGAAAAAGAAACTCAATTTCAAATAGACCATTGCTTATACTTTCTCTCTACTGATGTCGGAATAAAATCAAAACACAGTCTCTACCATAAAGGATTTTTGGAAAGTCTGGGCTTACAAGTTGAGAAGCAATACCAATTTACTCTACATTCCGACTACAAATATAAGAATTTAACTCATTAGCCTGATAAAAGTATAAACTATAGACATCTATCAGGAATGTAAACTTCCGCTTGTACTCTGTAGATGAGGAGACTTTATGAAATTTTTTGCCATGCCTCTATATTCTTTCCTTAACAATACCCGGAAGAAAAATTCCTTAAGAAAGACCATATACACCATTATTGTCCAAAAAGAATTTCTTGCCTCCCTAACTATTGAAGCAGCCTTCCCTCAGCCTTTTTCTTTTTTCTGTAATAATCCTAATGACTCCTCTATTTATCCTAAATAGAAGTATTCATATCAGTAGAGAAATGGAAAAGAATGCCCGGATACTTTGCATGGAAAAATACTTGGAACACTACGGTCTGATGAAGTCAGATGTTGCTACTATTGAAGATATAGATCAAATTCTTGAATTCTCAGAAACCGCAATAGAAGATATTGTGCTTCCGAACACGATTCCTACGAAGGGAATGGAGAATATTCAAAGCTTCCGCTCCCATATTACCGAAGAAGATATTTTACTGAATTTACAATATGACGAGCCTATCCCCTTCGGGCTTCTTCAGAAAAAGAACATGAGGCAAGAAATCATAGCACATAGAAGGGCTTGGATTGGTGCAAAAAAGGTGCTCGCTGGGAAAAGGATGAAAACTCCGAAGAAAGAGGAGGAAATGGTCTCATGTAGTAGACGGTCCGTCTAAGGTTTACCATCGTTCTGTAAACTGTAGCTATATTTCCAATGATTTTTTAAGTTGCAGTGCTAGAAGAATCGACGGTACCAATGCAAAATTTGGGGGAAAATTCTGTCCCTGCAAAGCCTGCCATCCGGATTCCAATAGTCCACTAGTCTTCTATACGGAAGCCGGCAGACGTTATCACAGCACGATAGATTGTCCCGCTATGCGTTCCAGTGTCCATCAAATACCATTGAAACAAGCCTTACAAGAGGGACGTCACCCCTGTCCGAGATGCGGTTCTTAAGCATGAAGTATATTGAAAGGAGAATCTCCGGTGGATACACTGCAAATCTTTAGTTTAAGCCAAGGGCTACTCTTTCTCCTATTTTTGCTTTATCCCTATGCCTTGATTTTTATACAACAAAAATCCCCTCTATCTTTTTATTTTCTTTTGCTCTCAAACTCTTCCCTATTCTTTTCTTTTGGAATATCTATCTGTCGATTTATTCCACTTTGACTACAATAGATTTTTTCCTTTATTTGTCACCTGCCGTTTTTGCTTTATTTCTACTATACCTTGCAAAATGGAGCAAAGAAGCCATAGGCTATGGAGACGGTCTTTTCCTGCTTCTTTCTTCTTTATACTGTAATTTCTATCATTTTTTCCTTTTGCTTTTTAGCGCCTTTTTCTGCGCATGCTTTGTCTCCATTACTTTATTTTGCTACTGTAAAAGAAAAAGAAAAATCCGAAACATTGTCGTTTTCCCTTTCTCCCCTGTTTTCTTCCGGGAATATTCTACCTTTTTTCCATATCACTTCTGAAGTAATCATATGCTCTTTAAAATATAGAAAAATGGGTTGATAACAAAATAGAAGCGGATAAATGCGCGAGAGGAGTCTTAATGCACACCATTGAAACAACTGTCCTTATGGGTATCTGTTTTGTCTGTCTCGTTCTACTTTTACAGGAAAATATTCAGCTTCATGAACGTATTCGAGAAAAAGCACAAGCAGCATATCAGGAGGAAGTGAATAGCCACAGTTTGGAGAAGCCTAAGGATTATTTTAAAGTAGAACTGTACACGCGCTTCTTTTCTGTTGTGGAAGATCTGAAGTCTCAAAAAGTAAAAACAGAAAAATCAGGAAGAATAAGAAGGCGTAGAAAATAAAACTTCCTCTACCACTTCTGAGAATCCGTAAACTGCCAAAATCAGGGAAAGGAATATCTATGTCAAACTACACACTTCAATTCGAGAATGACTTTCAACACAGTTATATGTATCTTCATGGCCTTTCTTGGCATGAAGAAAATCATGAACAAAAAATTCTGAAACAATGCCTCATCCCGGGAACTCTATCCTATCGTCAGTTTTATGAGAATGGGGAAAGTGTCCTTCAATACAACTTTTCCGCTTATGAAAGAGACTTGTCTATATTTTTCACAAAAAAAAATACGACTGGAACAGCTTCGCTCTCTTTTCCTCTCCCTTCAAAATGCACTGCGAAGCATGGAAGAATATCTACTTTCTCCTTCTCTCCTATCCATAGAATGGGATGAAATATTTTACGATACGGAAACTCGGCACTTTCTTCTTTCCCTTATTCCCTTTAAGGAAGAAGGTAACGGATCTTGCATTGTCAAGTTTACTGGAACATATTTTGGAAGATATTGACGAAACTGATGATGATGCCGTTTTGCTGGCCTTTTTGCTTTATCAGGAGCAAAAAGCACAGTCCTTTTGCAATTGTCTCGCATATTGCATATTCTTCATCGCCAAGAGCAAAAACCGTATTCAAGTCAAATTTCTCTACAACAGGATAAAGAAGGGAACTTTTGCGAAATCACACAGTATGATAGCTTTGAGACTACAGCAGTATATGAACAAGAAAAACAAGAAAGGATAAGTTGAAAAACCGGGAGATATATCCCGAAAGGCTAAGCCCTATCCCTCTCAAAGAGGACGACAGAAAAGAAGAACGACACCTCTGAATCTTTATCCTCGCAAGCCCCTCGCCAGCTCCGAATATGAAGAATTGGATCTCAGCTCAATGTTCTTTCAAATGCTTTTTAAGGAGTCCGTAAAACAGGAGCCTGATAGTTCTTGCACTTCTCATATTCTCCCTCCCGTTATTTTCTTTTTCGGAAGAAAAAGAAAATAACAATTCCCATGAAATAGAAAAGGACAATTCTGATTTTTCCGACAACAAGCAAACCACCAATATTCCTCTTCAGATATAGAGAAACGAGATACCGCAGGATTTGTACACGATACTCGTTATGAATTAGTAAAGAAGGAAGGAAAAAAGACTGCTTATCAGCCTTTTTCTTATGCTCTTCCTTCCTTTTGGCTTATTCTATTTTAAGGGTTTTGACTTTTTGATTTCACTATCTTCCCTTTGTTATTCTGCTGTGAATTTGCTCTTCTTCGTATGCTAGTCTGGATTGATCTAATTTCTGCTCTTTCTTCCCCGAAGTGAAGATAAGCAAAAATACAAAACATCGGAATAATACATACATAGGACATCACATTAATGAATGAATTGGTAAAATCCGTATCCAAAAAGGAGGCAAAGTTCCACTTAGATTATTGCACTACGTAGCTAAAGTAGTAAAAACAAGCATCTGCTTTCTTTCTTCATAAAATAACCCAATGCTAGTACCTGTCATTGCTGTATATACAGCTTGGATAAAACTGCCATGCCAAACACCGAACATCACACCGGAAAGAACTGCAGGGAACCAGAGAATATCTGTTACTTCCTCAAAACTGCTAAAAATGATACCGCGGAACAAAATCTCTTCTACCAATCATCTCTACAACAACGATGACTAAAAAGTCCAGATATAAAAGGCATCCTGATCCAAATCATCGTAGAGGTGTTGAAAATGCTTCTGATTCTTTTTCCTAAAATGGTATATTGTTACCCACAAACTCCGCAAAATTCAGCCAAATAGTCGCCAGGCCTCCCACACCAAAACCAATAACAATGGCAAAGAGTATATTTTGCCAGATTGGAAGATCCACTTCCGCCTTTTTCCTTGGAAAAGCGTTTCGGTAAAATAGATAGCATATTACTGATCAAGACTACGGCTGTCGTAGCATCAATAAAGCTGGGCACTGGTCTTTATAAACGCTTCACTCTACAGCAAATATATCAAATGCTTGATGAATGATAAATATTACTATATCTCCTATACGGTCATAAACAAACAACACCAGTAACGGCAGAAATAAAAATAATACTTTTCTTTTATCCAAAATTCTATCCATTAGTTTAGTTTCTCCATTTCTATTTTTCTTCTCTTTTGAATCAATATTTTTCGACCTTTTTCATAAGTCATCTATCCCAACATACAGTCTTCCTGATTCTTACCGTATTCCTCTTTTTCTTTCGCAGAATACAACATACGGTCTGCTAGAGGCATAAGACTGCGCACTACAGACTTTTCATAATACCCTCCAATACTTAGCGTAATCTGTAAAGATGGATATTCTTCAAAATGTACCTGCTCTACTTTTTTTCTAATTTTATGTAATTTTTTCCTAAAAGCTTCCTCCGTAATTCTGGGGAAGCAAAGGATAAACTCATCACCGCCATAACGAATCAGCTGATCGGTGCGGCGAACACAGGATTGAATCAAATTTGCCGAAGTTTTTAAAGCCAAGTCCCCTACTGAATGACCATAACCGTCATTTATTTCTTTAAAATGATCAATATCAATCATAGCTAATGCTTGATATTGCTTTTCCTGTACCTTTTCATCATAGAATCTCCGATTCCAAGCCTTGGTTAAGCTGTCTGCATAAATTGCCAAGTCCAAATGACTAATCTTTTCAATGAGTCCCCCTGTTCCGGACACTCCCATCAAGGCGGATTCTTCCATAGAATAAACCATCTCTATAACATAAGGAACTCCTTCCACCTCTGTATATTGAGCAAGAACAAAATAAATATCGTTCCCAATAAATTCAAACTTTTCTGCTCTTCCCTTAGTTTTTACAGCCTTATAAATAACACAAAACTTACAGTCTCCTCTTCTATTCCAAGGAGCATCACAAACTGAAGCTAAATACTCTACCCTTCCTTTATGAAGCTCCACCACCTTTTCTTTATAAGGATCAATTACTCGAACAACATGAAAAGCGGAGCCTAATTCCCTAAGTCGTAACTTTATCGCATCGTAACTCAGGTTTAGCCAGGAACCTGCCCAGTCATCCATTTTTTCCCCTTTCTATAATATCTATACGGCTTGTGCGGCATTACATAAAATCGTCCTCGTGAATAATTCTCCGGTTATCATTCTGAATCATGGAGACTTTCTCCATGTTTAAGGTATGAATCCCAAAAATCACTCTCCCTGTATTGGCCCTATCATAAGAACGAATCAAAACGAATCTTTTCCAAACGTATTCATTCTTCCTGTTTTTACTACGAAAATAAGACAAAAGAAAGTCTTTTTCCGCATTTTCTACTCTTTCCACCATGCTGTCCGGATCTAAAAATTGCCTACATCCTTCCTTGTCCTGAGGATGAACCTTATTCTTCACAAACTTTTCAATTTCTCCCCGAAGATTGCTACTCTCATGAACTCCTTCATAGATTTCATTGACATAAACCGGATTTAACAAATTCTCCTTTAAATCAAAAACAAAAACCATATCATAGACGGTATACAGTGGGCTTAATGCTCTGGAAACTCTTTTATTCTTTTGAAATCTTCTGATATTGGACAGAATAATCCAAGCGTACCAAAAAGATATTTTTATTTCCTTTGCTGGCTACCAATCTGGTCTGAGGGATTGCAGTGCCTGCCTCCGGATAAAAAATCCATGGCTTCAATTCGTCCGGATTCCTTGGCCAAATCCATAATATCCCGCATTTTATCCGTAAAAAGAATGGATCTGTCATTTAACAAATCCTGAAATTGATGAGTTCCCTCATAACCCAGCTCCAGCAAATTCTTCCGGTACGGTTTAGTGAAATTCAAAACGCTTTAACACGCCGTCAATTTCCGATAAAACCTGCCACCCGGCTGACCTGTTTCAAAGCCGTGAATACTGGGAGAAGAATCGGGCGTTCAAAATCAAAGGGAACGGGGCTGATAATATTGACAAAGCCGATTTCATCGTACAGATAACAATCCTCTTCCGTCTCAGATTCACAGCTCTCCCCTACTGAATCAAACCACTCTTTCATGGGTTCAGGTCTTGCAAAATAATAGCCCCTGCATCCTTTCACAACCTGCCACCTTTAAAAACGATACTGCTCTTCCGTTTCCACACCTTCCGCCACTGTATGAATACCGATTTCTTTCGCCATATACAGAATCGAGGAAATAATAATCACGACTTTTCTCCCATATCACTGAGTGAAATGCATATCAATTTTGAGTATCAAACCCAAACTCTTTTAAAAGATTCAAAGAGAATATCCTGAACCGAAATCATCCATCCATACCTTATAGCCCAGAGTACTGCAATTCTCTTACCGTATCCTTCATATATGCTTCATTTTCCATTACGGCACTTTCCGTAATTTCAATATGAACATAATTTCTCGGCAAGGAATTCCTTTCCATAATTTCTTCCATCCCTTGAAGAAGTTTAGGCACATCAAAATCCAGACGGGAAAAGTTCATCGAAATCGGCACGATAAACTGTCCTCGTCTTCTTCTCTCCAAGCTCCCCCACATATAGCTTCCATTACATAGCGATCTAAAAGATGAATTTTTCGTTTCTTCTCTCAATACGGGAATAAATTCCCCGGAGAAATAAAGCCATATTCAGGATCTATCCAACGAGACAGAGCCTCTGCACCACAAACTCGTTTGGATAATCCGTGAATGATGAGTCTGCAAAATATACCTGAATCCACTTTTTATCTAAAAGCTTCCTCAATAGTGGCTCTCAATATAGCTTTCCAGTTCCTCATCCTTGTTTTCTTAGTGACATCCTTCCACTCCTTTATCCTATCTAAAGATTTTCGTCTTTAAATGGACAAAATCTAAGTATAAAAAGCATTTATATTCCCGCTTTTATCCCTTCCTTTCTCTATACTCAGATAAAGCCTTGAGACTTTCCGAAAACTCAATGAATTAAATCTTTTACAACTTCTCCGGCCATAATGAATCCGGCAACAGGAGGCACAAAAGCAATCGAGCCAGGGATAGATCTTTTCCCGCTAGTCCGAAGCAAGACTTTTCTTCCCCATTTTTAGAGTATTTTGTGCATTATTTTCCGTTTCTATTATAGTGTCGATATCATCTCCCCCTTTCTGTAATGGCTTTTTAGGCATCTCTTCCGAGTAAACCACTTTTAGACTTTTAATGCCTCGTTTCTTGCATTCTCTACGCAGAACTTTCGCTAAGGGACAAATTCTTGTTTCATAAATATCTGCCACTTGAAAAGCGGCAGGGTCTAACTTATTTCCGGCTCCCATGGCGGAGATGATAGGCACTCCGGCATCCTTTGCCGCTTCAATCAGAGAAAGTTTTGCTGTCACGGTGTCCACCGCATCTATAATATAATCATAGTGAGGAAATCAAAAGTTCTCTTTGTTTTCCGTAAATAAAACAACGAAACGTACCTACAGTACAAGTCGGAGACAAATGCTATTCTTTCCGCCATAATCTCCACCTTCAGACCTTCCTACTGTTTCATATGTTGCAATCAGCTGTCTGTTTATATTGCTGGAAAACAAACTACACTCATCATCCACCAAGTCAATGTGCCTCAATACCGCCTCTACCAGTGCCTCTACACAGTAACCGCCTACGCCAATACCAAAAATAATCATCTGGCATTTTTGAGCTTTTCAGTTAGCATTTTCCTCAGCAAAAAGCTCCGTTCTGGAAAAATTGTTCTTCCATTTAATCCCCTACTTATACCCTAAATAAATCTAGCCTTATAACTTTCTAGTTGGATAACATAAAAGAAAGTCTACTCTGAATCTTTCTCCCCAGCCAAAGCTGCCAAAAGCTTTTAGGGCATCCGGCAGAATAAAAGAATTACTCCTACACTTAAGGCCCTTTTCAAAATCCATAGAAAGTACCTTTTCCTAACCATAAAGTTCCCAGCAAATAACGATAATCCCAAAAGAAGTCCCAAATACTGCTTTATCATGCTTTTCTGGAGAATTGTTCCACAAAACCAAACCACATAGCTAAAAATCATGCCAATAAGATATCCTGTATAGCTCTAAAAGTTTTCCACTCCTGCACCATAATTGACAGGCAGTTTGATAAAGCGCAGTAGTAAATATAACAGGTAGGAACACATTCCCCAAATCTCCCTAAAAATACTAACGGATAAACACACGGCAAAAGTTCCTAAAGAATAGGACTGTTTCCAATATTGATAGAAATTGAGATAAAATGCAAGTAACTGCCGTCATACTGTCACCAAGCTCATTTGTTTTGCTAGAAATCATCTTCATATCTTACCTTTCCTTATCTGCCCACAAGAAAGTGAGTAAAATTGTCCTTTCCCTTAAAGACCATTGAGAATTTCCCGGCAGGAAGAGCTTCTTTTCACAAAAACTCTAACAGCGGTATTGCTTTTGCTGCTGCTTTGTTTTCCTTGAAAACAGCTAGAACTTTTGTTCTGCCTGGTCTCTCTCTGAAACATCCTGCCTACCCTCTTCCTCTCAAAATAGCCTCCCCTTCTAAAAACCAAAATGAGAGAAAGTTTCTCTTCAGTCATTTGACTGTACATCCCTTCGCTTTCGTAGGAACAGGCGCTCCACAGTGAAATAAGGACAGGAAGCGATACGTTCCTTATAAGCGTTTTCTCCAACCTTCTTTTTCCAAGCCCTTTAAAGTCCTCCTGTATAAAGTCGGAAAATCTTCTTTCTATCCATCACCTTTTAGAGCCTTCTACATGTAATTCTCTGGTATTTCCCAAAGCATCTTTTCTTCCATAGTCATAAACTCTGTAGGTAAGATTGGAGTTTTGCTGTACCTCTGCCAAAACTATCCCTGAACCGATAGCATGCAACCGTCCCTGCCGGATACATCTCCCGGATTACGCAAAACCTCGCAAAGGAGAGAAGGGAAATTTTTCTTCTCAACTGAAATTTCATCTTCTGTATATTCCTTTGAAACCAAAAATATAGAAAGGCATCTTTTTCTCTTTCCAAAACAATCTACATTTCTGGTTTTTCCCATATTGTCCTCTTTAGAAAGGCATAGGGAGCTCATCCGGATGTACTTGGATAGATAGCGCCTTTGGCATCAATCAGCTTTATAAGGGTAGGAAAAACGGAAAAGGATTTCTAAACTGCCAAAGCACTTCCCGGGTTGTGCTTTTGATATAGGCAGAGAAAACTTGTATTCGGTTCATTGGGCAGAATGCACTTCGGCAGGAAAGGAATGTTTATTTTCCGTTGTAAAAGCTATCAGGCTATATCCCCATCCGGATGGGCAGAAAGCATCCATGCCTCTGCCACGGGAGTCTCCGACGATGATTCCATAGCCCTGACCAGCTTTTCTCCTCCCCACAAATACTGTTTCGTAGCCGGATATATTTTCCCTATTGCCATCAGTCTTTTCTCCTCCCTAAGAAACTCTCTGTCTTTTAATATAGCGTTTGCATATACTATTTGCATATTCTCATTTCCATGAACGCTTTTCTAATGCATAGCGACTTTTCTATGGGCTTACTCGGGCGTTGTTGCTGTCCTGTTCTCCTAAAGAAATCGTGACCGCTATAGGGTGAGCCGTCTCCACTTTTCTACTTTCTGTCGTCTCTTCTTCCTTCTTCGGCAAAGCCTGCACTGGACGAATCGCCGCTTCCCAGCTGCTGACTTAGATTGTAATAGTCATCCGTTCCATTTAATTCCTGTAATCGTTCAATGGCTTCTGTTAATCAAAAGCCTCAGTGTCCCCATCTCTATACTCTAAACTTTTGCAATCCTGTCAAGGCTGATAAGAAAGATCTCTGCGCTTTAGCGGATTTTGTGCATTCTCCTCCGCTCCTTGTTACTTTTCTTCCATAGACTCCCGAACTCTGGATTCTTCTTCTTTCTTGGCTATAGTAGCATCAATTTCATCTTTCCACTTTTCCTCCACTGCCAAGAATTCCTTTTTGCTTAGTGAAAAAGTCTTTCCTGATACTCTTTTTGAACTTTTTCATCCAAAACATCATTTAATGAGTCTCTGGACTTTTCAAAAAGCGTTCTGGCAGGTAAAGACATCCCAGCTTCTGAATCTTCACAGCCCTCATAGACCTTGATATCCTTCTCTATTCGTGCTCGAGTATCCTTTCCGCTCTTCTTTCGATTCTCCTCTCCTCCTGGCCTTTGCAGTCTTGAAATATAGTCTGTTATGCCTGACTTTTCGTCCGCCCTGATTACTGCATCCGCGCTTCCTAGTCCTCCGGTCCCCAAGCCTTCATGGAGGGTATCCATGGCATTTCCATATCTTCCCATGTAGTAGCACCGTAAATCGGCATTTCCACCGCATATCATGGCCAACCCAGATTGCTGCACTAGTAATATTTTGGGTATAGCCGAAACCAGGTATCCTTGGAACCGTTACTGGTCTGGGTCTTTTCCTGCCGCATCTTGTTTTGTTGCAAACCGCGACTGTACCATACTCCGTATTCAGGGTTCCCTTTAAAATATCCGTCAGTAATAAAGGGCAGGTATCTTCTCGGAAAACCTCGGTATTCTGGATGCTTTTCTCGTCCGCTACTACGCTGTCCTTATCGACTCAATCTTGATGATGCGCTCTATTGCTGATATACTCCATTGGCCAGGGTGGAATAGCCCTTCGCCATATCCACCGACCCGAAGGCCGTGTGGTGAAACCGCTCGATGAAACCGCCAAGGCATCGTTATCCTTCACACTGGAATTCGGAAAATGCATTTTTCTCCAGATAGTCTAAACCGTTCTGAATTCCAATGCTATCCAAAATCTGCACGCCACCGTATTTTAAGGAACGGTTGGCCTCTCTCATGGTAAACCGCTCCATAGTACTGGCCACCGGATTAGAGGGATCTGTCTTCAAATTTATGGTCGTCAACACAGGCCGCATTATACTTTCGCCCAAAATCCAAAGCGTGTATAATCCAGCAAAGGCTTTCGATGGCGGAACTGGCTGATGATAGCTTTGGCGTAAGCACGAGTTATATTTGTCTCGGTACTCTCCTCCAACGGTAGCCACCACATAGCCCGTTTTATTGTCAATGATTACGCCGCTCTGCATGGAAAGCTCTGCTTTCCTGCACTCCTGGAACTTGGACAGCCTCTGTCCAGCGTTTCCCTGTAAAATGTTTTGGATTTTAGGATCCAGAGAGGTATAGATTTTGTATCCTCCCGCACGAAGCTCCCGATTGTAAAAGTTGTACTGTTCTCGTACTGATCTCCTGATGGCCTCATCCGCCTGCTCTCAAAATGATAGGTAAAGAATTTATGACCTCCATCATACATGGATGGTAGCTGCATAGAGGGCAGCAGGAGTTCATGGCGTCCTCATCTGTACCCTTCTGTACATTTTGGGAAATCTGTAAAGGCTTGGCAATGGCTTCTTCATATTCCGCCTCTGTAATATAACCCACTGTCTCCATAGACTTTAAGACCTGATTTCGCTTCTTTAAAGCCAACTCAGGGTGGCGCACGGTTCATATCGGGAAGGAGCATTGGAAATTCCTGCCAACATGGCAGCCTCTTCCACCGTTAAATCCTTGGCGGCCTTTTCAAAGTAATACTGGCTGGCTGCTTCCACACCGTAGCAATTGTTCCCGTAAAAGTTGGTATTGCAGTAGTCTCCACAATATCGGCCTTACTATACATCTTTTTCCAGCTCCAAGGCCAACATAATGTCCATGATCTGCTAGAGGTTTTTCCTGACTAAGATAGGTATTCTTCACCACCTGTTGGGTAATGGTGGAACCGCCCTGGGTAATTCTTCCCCGATTTTTCACCAGCTTAAAAACCGCACGAAGTGTGGCTTTATAGTCCACCCCGTGATGGGATTTAAAATTCTATCCTCCTGAGCGATATAGCATTTTGCAGATTGGGAGAAATGTCTTCAATTTTATCATACACAAAATGCCCGTGACATTGATGGTACCAAGTTGTTGCCCGCTCAGTATCAAAACCACAGTATCCCGCTCTTTTGGTTAAATCCTTCCAGATTGCTTCCCGCTAATTTATCATAAGCAATCCCTCTAAGCGATTTACTTCGGACGAATGAAGAAAAACATAGCCAAATAAAACAAGCACAAAAAGAAACAAAAAACTCCCCAGAAACAGCCTTTTGATAAATCGAAAGGCCGAGGATTTCTTTTTTCCTCTTCTATGCCCTCTTTCTCCTCTCTGCATCCCTTTTCTCCCTATACTCCCACCTCATATCCGCTTTTGGATATTTCCCCTATCTTCTTAGGATAAGACAATTTTCCGATAAAATAGTTACTCACTTTACCTACGACGTTCATGAAGAATAAAAGAAACGGCACAAAGCTCTTTTTGAACCCTGTGCCGAAGTCTTATTTCGCATAATCCACTGCTCTGGACTCGATAATGATTTTACCTTGATCACGCCGGATACTGCATCTGCTCCGGAATCTGTTGCAGAAATATTTCAGCCACAATGGTCATATCATCATCACTCACTTCTTCCGCACAACCATAATACGCACTTCTTCGGCCTGAACCGCAAAAGGACTTTCTACCCGTGGTAGGAGTTGGCGATCCACTTTCGTAGTCGATTGGTATAGTTTCAGTGCTTTTCTTCCGCTCCCCGGTCTGGCTGCGGAAATCGCATCCGCCGCTGCTACAATAAAAGAAGTTAAAGACGTGGGTTCTGTCTCCGCCATGATGAGGTACACGTATTGCTAATCACCGGTTCCGCCTCGCGATATTTCTGACAAAGCTCAATACCAGAGATCTACGGAGTTCCCCAATCCTCATGGTCAATAGCCTACTGATGTCATGGGAGAAGACCGGGCAGGCTTCGCCATACGCACATCCAAGCCGAGCTCCTGAGCCAAAAGGCCGGAAATCTGCGCAACTTCTATGGAATGCTGCAAAGCATCTCTGCCCGAGATGTACGAAACTTCATCTTCCCAAAAGAAAACCAATTCGGTGAACACCGTGAACGCCCAGCTCTAAAAAGTGTGGATTCTCCTTCCCTTAATGCTATCATGTACTTCCTTACGGCCCTTTCCCACCACTTCTTCCAATACGGGCGGGGTGGAATCTACCGTCCACTATCAATTCCTTTCCAGGGCAATCCTTGCCACTTCTCACGAATCGGATCGAATCCGGAGTGCCAACTGCCTCCGAGTATCATCAACAATCACCCTGCTACTCGTAAGCTGCTCCAGTGTGCGAAGGCTCTCGTCCCTCCTCGTCCGATAATTCTCCCTCTCATCCTCATCGTGCGCAGTTGCACCACGAAAAGTTCTCGTAGATTCCGTCACCCGATCAGCAGCAGCAGTTGCAGCGCTGAGATAGCTTCCACAACATATCTCTCTTCAGCGGCCTTTCTCAAGCCCTCTTCCTGGCTCTGCCTCCCCACTCGAATAACAGAGAGCTTGTATCATGCTTTGTTACCTGTGTTCTCTCAGCAGGAGTGAAGCAACTCTTGTTTTGCTTGATCCTGATCCGTTAATCCGGACACTCTCCTCCAGCCCCATCAACTCTGGCTGGTGAAGTTGTTCGACTCCCTCTTCCCTGGTATGTAAACCTCCTTTTCTTTGGAGACTGCCTCTTCTGTCAACCAAAGATGCAGCTCTCGGCTGTTTCTAGAATTCTTTTCCAGATCGGAAACTTCTTTCTCCTGATCCTCAATCTCCTCTTGTCCAAATTCATTCTTTGCCTTCAGTGCCTTTTCTTTGCTGCCCATGCCACGCTTCTTTTTCTTATCTCTCTCGCTGTGCGCGAAATGGCATCATCATCACTCCTGGACTCTTTCCTCAGCTGTCTCGTACTTTACGAGCATAATTACCGCCTTTTCGGTCTCTGGTCCAAGGATGGAAAGTGCTGACTTCGCTCTCTACTCACCTGCTGCCACCACACAATAATAATGGCGATTCCCAATGGGTTTCAATGGTTTGTACCTCCTTCACTATTCTTTGTTAATGTGCTAAATATGTAGTTAGCAGTTATGTCATTACGCCAAAATCCCTCGCAAAATCTCTGCTACCATACTATTCAACCTTTTAACAAGAGTATTTTAAGGGATAGGAATACTTGTGTCACTGAGAACTATCGTCCCACTCATTGAGAGTGCCCCTCTGGAAACTAAAGCCAACCTCCTGAAAACTCAGTAGCACCCGGAAGAAATACCAGTTAGAAAAGCCTTTATTCCTGGAAATAATTTTCTGGAAGAGAGAACTACTGTGCTGAAATATCTCCCAAATTCCTTTCTCTGTCTGTGCAAGTCTCTCTTGTACCTTGTGTTTTTCTGTAGAGGAACGCATTCCCTGAACATCGGATTGAGTCTCTTCCCATGTTTTGCTTAGCACCGCATTCCCTCGCAAAAACCACTTATATTATCCAGCTCCTGTCTCCACATTCTGCGCATATTTTACTCATCTCCTCCAAAATGATATTTCTATTTTCCTATACTTGTAAAGCTTTTTCTCCGCACATCTGGCACACTTAGTGCGTCTCCTGAATCACTGTCATGACAATGAGGGCAATTTCTTTTACTGGTGACAAACTTCCACTATCCTTTTGATACAGTTAGGACAGCATGATTTCTCCCTAACAAGTGAGTTCACATGCTGCTAAAACTGCCGTACCATTACAAACTCTCTATAGTCTCTCTTTATAGGAAAGTTGTTGAACTATGAACTTTTGGGCAAACTATTTCTCCTAACCCAATTTGTAGCACTGTCTTCCCTTTCCGAAAGAAACTGTCCCAATTTTGCCACTATATCGTACATAGAGCGTGGGTACTCTCCTTCTATGCACTCTATAGATTCCATGCTGTTAAGCTGTGCCATACATGGCTGCTGCCCAACAGCACCGGAATACTCTCTAATCGGCTCTATTTGCAAACATAAATCCTCACATTTCCATTAGGAGTAAGTGTACATAAGCATGTAAAGGAATTTCATCTCCTCTAACTTACTACCTTTTACCATCTGTTCCACTTTATGTCAAAATTTCCTATCATTTCACTGGGAAACTATAAAAATACAGTTTCCTTTCCTTGGCCGTGGAATAGTGCTCTCGAAATAAGTTCTTTAATATTGAGATCAAACTTGCATCTCTGCCTTTCTTTCCTCTTCCTCTATAATTGGACAAATCTAGATTTGTATTCCCCGTTTCAAATGTGGAGATTATTGATTATGCTTCTAATGTCCTCTAAATTTTCTTTATTCTCAAAGGCATTTAAAAGAAGCATATAGTGGTCATGTTGACAATGTATTTATTAGTTCCGGTGCCAAAAATCTATCTATTCAGTGTCTAGCATTTCTATATCTGTACTTCGAAGCAGTTCCTTTGCAAAGAGCAAGTTGGGAATCGCATCTCTTTCTAAACAAAGTTCTTCTTGATACTCTCAAGCATGCACTCGTACCACTTTGAGAGCCAGTACTGTGGCTATGAAACAGCACTGAGTGCAGGGCGCACAATGTGCCTCCCAAAGGCTCTCTCCGTAGCTTATTGGGCATCTTTTGAATTCCATCCTGAAGATCTCCACCATTGCAAAACCTCCGCCACATTTCGTAAGTCAAAATTTCTGCACTTCCACATTTTAAATCCAGATGGCGTAATATATATCGTCGTCAGGGATTTCAGCAGCGCCTCTGTAAGCATGCCTTCTCGATCTTCTTCCGCAGTAGTGTCGTTCTGGCACCCTCTTCAGGACAACCTGAGCCTCTTAGACTCATGACATCTACAGGACGACATTCCATCCTGCTTCCACTTTCAGCGCCCTTCTCAAACCTTCTCTCAAAGATGAAGGCGCCATCCTACGGCTTTTCCAAAAGTGGTTGTTTCACTGACCTGAAAATTTCATCCTTACTACCGCAGCAACTCCTGATCCTGCATTTCCTGCTACAGTATTGGCTGCAATCCTATAGCTACACTGGCTGTAGTGTTGATATGTGCTACCGCCATCTTTAATTGTTCCAATTCTATTCCAAAGCTCCGTACCCACAACTCTTATCTCGCACAATTTTGTAATTTTCGAAATTCCGCCTTTAGTTGGATACTCTCATCAATATGTTGTAGTTCCATGTTCACGCCTATCTAAGATTTGAAATAGTCTTCACCAAAATATGTTCCTGCACACTTGGCTAGCAAAGAGCTCCAGGTGTCTATATTATACACCTATGTTCTTGCAATATCTTCACTTGCTCGCTGTATAACAGGTGTAAATGCTGCCGTAGCTGAAAGCATTGACTTACTTTTATAAGGTCTTCTGCACCTCCCCATAATCCGGCCTCCACTCAGTTTTCTCAAAAAGCGGATGGATATTTTCACAGTATAGTCCAAGCTCCAGATTGAGCCCACCTCTATCCCATCAGTAATCAAAACTCTTGATCTGTGCTAGTATGTGCTCTCATGACTAAAACCTCACATTGTCTTTTACTTACTACTATCGACAGTTCTTTTGATAATTAAGTGAGAGAGACTTTACTCAAAATTTATACTTGTTTATGACTTCCTGATATAGGAGAAATCATTCTTGCATTTGCGCTTTTATTACTGAAATACCGCCAACATTTTTGAGAGTACTTTTCCGATTCCTAAGTAATGCTATTCAGGAATAAAACTCTCCTCAAATGCCTCCTGAATCAGGAGTGCAGCATTTCCTGATAATGCCGGTAAGTAGTCCACCACATAAACATCCTGATAACTTGTGCCAAAAGTGCATGTGCATTTCCAGCAGCTCTAAGACCAAAATGCCTTCTTCTCTGATGAGCCCTTCATTATGGATTTTACGATAGCTGCATGGACTCTCCCAGCATAAAACTAGCTGTATTTGGCTTTCCGGGAGCACTTTGGCTGGCATCATTAATCAGCCTTTCCTCTTGAAGATTTCCTTTACTGCTCGGTATATTGCATGGTATTCATGCCTCCTTTGATAAGCCGTTGCTACCTGGTCGAAGTGCTTTTAAACCTCTCTTCGGGACGATTCATAAAGAAGTAAAAGGTTCCTGTAAAATTCGTGGAACCATCTTTGATAGTCAGACAAAGGCTTTGCAGTTGCAGCCCATACTTTTGCAATATTCTGACAGCCGCACATACGCTCCCAAGTTGTGTCCAGTGATGATCCGTCCGAACAAATGTATTCCTTTTATGCGGGAGAGCGGTCAAACCAGCACGTACAGTATTGACTCTTTGGATCCATCAGGCTGTAGCTATAGGCAATGGCCTGATCCATCCCGGAGGGAAGCGAAGCTTTTCCTGCACCTTCTGGATCCAGTGACCACGCCAAAGGAATTGGGCAATCATGGCGCTAAGCTTCCACCTTGGGAAACATGGCCTGTAACTGTATTTAATAAAGATGGGCACGAACCGCCTTTCACCGAAATAATACAGCTCATAGGCGAATTCCATCTATAGAGACTTCCAATCTGGTCCACCTGCCATATTTCCGGCCTTATCCGCCTTTTTAATCTGCAGATTTCCTCCGCATCCGGTTTCCAAAATTACTGTTTTCCTTTTTCCTTTCGTTGAGCCTTGCTTTGATCGGAGCTTTGCTTTACTTCCGCACTTGCTTTCACTTCTGCGCTTCCTGCTTTCTCTTCGTTTCTTTTCCTTCTTCCGCCGCCTGTCCTTTCCTTTTCTTATCCCGGCATCCGACTTTCTTATTCTCCCATCGGATTCTCTTTTCTCTGTTCCGTTCTCCTGCAGGCCTTCCCCATCCTTCTTCAACGCAAAGGTCTCCGCCATTGCGCCTTCTCCGTGGGAATCTTCTTTGACCTGCTCGGCAGCCCGTAAATCTGCTCCTGCGTGCCAGAAAGCCTTGGTTTTCGGCCAAAAGCATCCACCTCTTTTTCCCCGGATAGCTGTCCTGATACCAGGATGAGATCCCGAAAGAAGCTCCGGCAAAAAGTCCCCGCAAAGGAGCTGGTTTCAGTCTCTTCCGCATCGGAATATCGTGCTTAAGGGGAGGCGTATCCCCAGCACGAAAAGACAGCATAAGAGCTCCCATCATAGCCAACGAAAAGTACTTCTTGGGCATAGGGAAAATCCTTCTTGGGCTTTTCTCCGGACTCGTCTCTTCCGGCTCTTGGGTCTTAGGGAGTTTCACTTCTGTAGATTTAGCTTCCGTCCACAATCTTTCCATAATCTTTCTTCTCAGGATTTGTTCTTCTGTGATTTGTTCTTCTGTAATTTGTCTCTCCTCCTGACTATCCATCCCCTACTCCCCGAGTGATAAGCTCTATCTAGCTTTTATTCCTCCTTTGAACTGACGAAGAGCCTACTCCTGTATGATAAGTCTCATCCTCTGCTGCATTTGCCATTCTTCCTTTTTTAAAAATCCGGAAAATATCTCTACTAAAATTGATTATGTGCTGTACGTATATATAGCTCTGCCCTGCCATATGGGCGAAGGATAGAGCAAAAAGGCACGCCGCCAAAAGCTTTCCTCAGAAATATAGCTGTTCCAGCATGTCTAAGAAGAAAATGTTGAGCTTTTGTTCTTCTTTTGAATCCTCGAAGAATTTTTCTCATGCCGTGAAGCAAGTCCTCCTGATTTTCTTGACTAAGCTCTGCTTCCATCTTTTTCTTCCCCCTCAAGAGTTCTTCTGATTCTATTTTCTTTGCACTCTCATTCTTTACTTCTGATTTTACCTCTTTCTGCAAGTGAAGTAGCTTCTTCCTTTCACTCCTGCTCCCGGATGATCCTCAGGCGAGGAGCAGCTTCCCGTCCAAGCTGTGCTTAGTATAGGATATTTTTCGGGAAATAAATCCTCCTATCGGAAGAAGCGGCAAAATCGACCTCATCTGCTGTAGCCTGAAAACTCCTTCTGAGCAGCTTCCCCGGCATCTATCGCCATTACTTTCGCATCCACTACGGCCCGAAAATCTGTCTTTGCTTTCCGGAGAAATTTTTCTTTGCTTCCGCGAATCATCCTCCGAATCCTCCATGCCGTAGCCAAGACTCCGCTCTTTCTTCCTTGCCAAACGGGATTTTCCCGGAACAGAGCTCTGCCATTCTTTCCTAAAGTACCCGAAAAGATTACCGAAAAGAGAAGAAGACAGCAGAAAAATGTTGCTCTTACAATCAGCAGGGTTTTTCCGTCCACTGTGCCAGGCTCTTCGGCAAGGGCTAGCCAGCAGTGGATATTTTTCAGGCTTTTGAAAACTCGGAAAAGGAAAAGAATCCAGGAAAAATACACCACCAGGTATAAAACGTGTTGTAAACATCTCAGGACAAAGGAAAATTCCTTCTTCGGATTTCCTTTTCATTCTTTTCCCAGCATCTTCTACAGCAAAAGCTCCAGCAGGATACAAAGAAATACAGTCCCCAAAGAATGAAATTGCCGTGGAACCATGCCAATTCCGGTTAAAATCCAAATCAGCAAGAAGATTTTCACCTGCAAAGCGAAAGGGAACCTGATTTCTCCCAGCGGAATATAAACGATAGTCCCGGAAAATACATGGATAGTGAAATATGCCAGGTCTCCAGAAGTCTCGAATGGAATGAGCGCTAGAGCCTGCAAAGTTTTCCGAAGGGAAGCCGCAGATTTCCTGATTCCTATGCAGCTATCTGTATAGGCGGAAAAATCCAAAAAGATCTGCAGCATATAGGAAATACTCGAAAGGAAGACTGCCAAAAGGAAATGATGAGAAGAAGACTGCAGTACGGAAGCATTTTTCAGACTAGTCCAAGCCAAGAACTTCTACTGAAAGGGAGCCCAGTGCATCCGCCAAAGCCAGCTTTTTCCAAAGGCCGGCTGTAACCGGAACAATCCGAGAAAGGCTTCAGGAAAAATGCATGATTTTGATTTCTTCCCGCATCTTTGAATAACGAAGAATCCATCCTGAGAAAGTCACTGGAAAAGCAAAGGCGAGAGAAAAGAGGAAAAATGTCCTGTCTCCGCCGCCTTTCCCTGATAGCAAATCGTAAAGGTAAGCTATAAACGGAAGCTGTAAAGGAGATGCCAGCGCATCCAGCCTTCAGCATTTTTCGGTAGGAAAGGGCAGAGCTGCACTGTACTTGAAAAAGCCAAGGCAGGATAATTCCCACGTAAGGATAAGAAAAATATCTCTTTCCATGGGCCTGTCCCAAAGCTTTTCCCACAGGCAAAAGGGTAAAGACGCAAAGAAAGGCTACTCAAGAGTCCCTGAAAAAGCAAGAAGAAGCAAGATGCCAGGAAAAATACCGCATTTTTCCAAGCAAAGTTCCTTCTCCTGAAATACAAAAGCAAACAGGGGAAAAATCCCGCCACAAAGATCATTTGCGAAAACTGCATATTGCAAACCTTTTCCTTTGTCAATTTTCTAAAAATCCGTTATACTCATTAGGCTTTGAGTAATGAAGCTTGTACCTCCACGCAATGGGAGATACTGAACCGTGTCAGGATGGGAACATAGCACTAAGGTAAACCTTCATGTGCGTGGGTTATCCTGTGTGGAGTCTCCAGTATTCTTTTAATGCGATACACCTGTAAGGCATTTTCCGTGGTTTTCGAATCAGCTCTTCCTCTGAAATTTCTTTAATTCCGCCAGGCAGGAAACCATAGCGAAGGTTTCTGAATGGTTTCTGCTTCCTCGAAGAGGAACCGACTATGTAAGGGCAATCCGTTTCCAAAACAATGTGGTTCAGAGGAACTCCAGCCACCTGCTTTTAACTTCTGCATTGGAAAAGTCAGTACACCGCCGATTCCCACCATCATACCCCAAATCGATAAATTGCTTGGCTACTCTCCAGGGATAGGTTAAACATGCACAATACCCCACTGATATAGCCCTCATGGTCTCTAAGCAAAATGGTAGGTAGTCCATAGCTGCATCCCGGGAATGGAGTACCACTGAAGATTTCTTTCTTTCCTGGGCCAGCCCCATCATGGCGATAGCAGTCCTTCTGCACCCTCCCGGGTCCGGATTAAACTTGCATCTCCGGATTTCCTGGCAAAGGCCTGCCTCCTGCCCTTTCCACCCTGGAGCGCTGACCATCCGAAAAATAACCAGGCCCTACCTCCCACGGCCACCACTTTCTGCCCAGTAGCAAACCCTGAGATTCTTCCGTAAGCTCATCCATTTTCCGGATGAAACCTACCATCTGCATATTTTTGAAGTCCCGGAATAAAAAGGCTCCGCCAAAACGAATAGCCGCTGGAGCTTTCCAGGTTATAACCGATTTCTGCAAACCGGCCCACGCCCCGTTCGAAGGAGCGGAGCAATCTCTCCCATCTTCCGCATAAACTATCCATCATTGTAATGGCAAATGGGGTATCAGTAACCATCTTCTTCTCCTTTTTGATTCTGCGCTTTTCCTCTTATCTGACTCTAGCATTCTACGCCGTCATTGCTGAGCAACCTCAAAAGATAGAAAAACTGCGATGCAGGGGGTAATACACGTAGAAGAAAACGACTGAGGGAAATTCCGTCCTCGCCATTGTAAAGGCATCGGGAGGAAGCTCAATGCCGCAAAAGCAGTAGCCTATAGGACAGCGCTGATAGAGCAGCTGAAGATAGACGCCGCTCTTTTCTTTTTCGAAAGTGCTAGTGCGGCAATCAGGAAAATGCCCAATGCCCCGTAGTTCGCCCTGAATCAGCTCCGCAATGGCGGCAGCAGGATAGCACTGCAGCCCATTTTAGAAAATCGTTCTTCCGAAAACGATGCATCCCTCCATACACAGTCACGCCAAAAGTAAAACCGATATTTTGAACGGTAAAATTATAGACCTGATTGAAAATGCCAGGTCAAAGGGCACTTCTGGTACTGCATCAAAAGCAGTCTGATATTTCTTTTCGGTCGTGGCTATGGCGGAAGCCTTCCGTCAGGAGAAAGGCATAAATCGGAAAGGCTAATCTGCGATAATCCGAAAGATTCTATGATTTGAGCAGCTCAGGCCCTCCTGCTGTAGCAAATGGCCATTTGATATACGGTAGAATAGCCGTAAAGCTTCCGTTTAGGGATTACGATGGCGGCAAAATGGTCTGATAGTCATGGAATAAGGGCAAGGAGCTCAGCATAAACGCGGAAACCCTCCCTTTTTCTTTCTTGGGTATTTAAAAATGGCCTGGTAGTTGCGTCATATTATGAAATACTTTGTTCTGCAGGCATATCCGCCAGGGAAGTCATCAGGAAAGCTTCGCCCCTTCGTCAATGGCGGAAAGGAGCATCCTTCTGACTGATAGCCGCAAACTTCTGGGCGCCAGGTTGCAAAGCACCATAACCTTTCCTTGTCAAGAGATCTTCCGGCTTATAGCTGGACTTAATACTCGAAAGAATCTGCCGAACCTCTGATCCCTACCTGTACCTTGAAAAAGCAGCAAACTAGACTCTCTCGACTCCTCTGCATGGATAATCCTTCCGATACGAAGTCACATTTGTCAAAGTCCCCTCATAAGCAATCTCTGGCCTTAGCGGAACGTCATTACCCTTCCTCAAGACCTGTCCCGGCCTCTCCTAGAATGCTGCCATTTTCGCCTCGCCCTCTTCGGCCTTCTCCTCTTTTCCTCGGCCGTGCCCCTGGCAAATCTGGAGCGCCTTGCACCTCTCTCCACTTTCCTACTTCTACTTCTCCAACTTTCTCTTCAAAGAGAGTCTTGTCTGCCACCACCTTGTTACCGGAGGTAAAGACCGAAGTCTGGAAAGGAAGCAAAAATCTCTTTTCCCGCGTGGAAAGCTGCCTGTAAATCTCCGCCCCGTGGAAGCGTATAAAGCTCCTTCTAACAAAAGATGCACTGATAACAATGGATTCTTGTCAGGGTGGGTGCTAGCTTGGTCTCAAACGATCCGCCTTAGGCGCTTCAGTTTTCAAAACCCATGGTCTCCAGGTCTTCATCAATATATCTGTGGAAACGTCTGAAAATCTCGAAAATCGGTGTTAAGGCATCTGCCACCTTCTAGCTTCATCCATCTTGGATGCGGCAAGCTCTGCCTGCTCCAAAACGGTGTTCTCTGCTAGATCCTGATCCACCGCTCTGTCACGCCCTTTATCTTCCTGCCGATGCTGCCAAAATACTTATCGCTCACGTGGAAATGGTGTCACTACAGGTTTCCAAAATGCTGGGTGCTGGGAAACTAAAACGCTCTCTACCATCAGCTCCCCAGGAGATTACACCGTCATTTCTCAAAGGGCATCTCTGCGTAAACGAAGAAACGTGCACCGCATCCACACTCCTTCGGAAGAGTCTTACCAAATCAATCGGCATAGATTACATTTCCTGACTTGGATCTATCTTGAGTCCCCATCCGACTTTGCGGGTGGCGGTGGCCAGGGTGTCCGAAAACCCGTTTTGCGTGGGAAACATTTAAGCTCATTAAGAAGTTAGCCAGCTAAAGGTAAATGGTATGGAAGCGAACAATATCCTTTCCAATCAAAATGGCAGCAGGCCAGTATTTCTTGTACCGCCTCCTGATGCTCTCTGTCCACATCGTATCGAGGCGTGACAGAAGGCGCTAGGGCATCCAGCCAAACGTAAACTACATTTTCCTCGTCAAAAATCCACCGGAATTCCTTCAGGTAAAGGAGGAACGACACGCAAAGATCCTGTAAGCCCGGGCTTTCGTAAGTTATTCACCATCTCGGTCCGGGAAACCGGGCGAATAAACCCAGGTGATGGCTTTCTACTATGCTCCCACTGACGCACATGCTGCACGTCTTCCGCACTTGACATCTCTCAAAGTGAAGCAGGCATCCTCATCGGGCCTTCCACCTCAGCTCTTCCCGCGTCCGGACATTTTCCGTCCACAAGCTGGGAATCTCCCATCTAGAAGGACTCGCAGGAGTACAGCGTTTCAGCCCTCGTATTTTCCCTATAAATATCTCCGTCTCTGGCGCATCCTTTCGGAACATCTTCTGCACTTGTTTGCTCGTGATATTCCTCTGTGCATGCATAAACTTGTCATAGGAGGGATCCATCAAATCCCAGATGCGCGTGATTTCTCCCACCACCTCAATCCACGAATTCCTTTAGGGAGTCTCCTTGGCATCCTCGCCTTCCCTCAATTCTTCTGACCATGCCCATCGGTTCGGTCATGAAAAATACGTCATAGCCCCTCATGAACGCTTCTGAAGGAGCAATGGCACTCAGCCAGCTAATCCTCATAGGTATTCCTGATATGCTTTCCTGAGGCAGTAGGCATGGCAGTGGTAATATAACAAGCGCTCCATAGACTCCTCGAAATTCTCGAAATCCTAGGAAACTCTCTCTCGGCACTTTTGCAAAATGCCTGTACAGGAAATTTGCTGTCACTCTATCTCGGCTATAAATATTCCTAGTCTTAGTCGCCAGATTTTTCTTACTAGTCAACATGTCGTCAGGAAGGGAAAGAGCGGGCCGCGCAGGCACTCTCCAAACTAAATTTTGTCCTCGTAGAAATCTGCTCCTCGTCTCCAGCCTCATTGCGTGAAACAGAGCGTGCTTCCGCTAATCTGCGCTTCGGTACTTAAGCCGAAAAACTGCAGTTCCTTTGTTTTCTCGCAAGCACCCACGGGCCCAGATTACCCTTTGTTTCATGGCAATAAGTTAGTCAGAACCACGGATACACTTCCCACCCCTATTCTCAAGATCGAATGTAAAAAGAGCGAGTGTGCCTAGGCAACAATCATCGCCTTTGTGGAAAGTTCCTCGGTTTGATCGGATCGGCAGGCAACTCCTGATTATCTCCCTCTCAAACTGCGTGAGATGGAGAGCCTGGTCCACGACGGAACTGTGGGAGTGGTGGATCAGTCCAAGTGCTCGAAAAGCCAGGAGCCAGGAACATAAGCAGGTTCTGAAAATGTCAATCGCCTGTAATCACGCTACACCAAAGCGGTACGCACGTGTGCGTCATTGACATTGATAACGGACAAGGCGGTTCCCACCCATTTAACCGCATCATCTGAAACTCCAAGCCCAAGAGGCTGAAGCAGAAAGCTGAAGCGTGCTATAGTTGCTAAAGTCTTCAATGCGGATTCTTCCAGCCAAGCATCTCCTTCCATCAGAAAAAGTGGCAGCCCACAGCAAGTGAAATCGCAGTGTAGTTTCCCGCACTGCCATAGAACATAAATGCCGTGCAGCTATGTTTGACGGATACTCCTCAGCTTGTCGCATACTCTCCTCCATGCCTAACTATGATGCTTTTAGCACGCAAACAAACCTAGCTCCGTTTGACTGCGTTGTCGGCTGCATCTCTAGCGCAGCCTTTCCTTCCATTCTTACATGCATCTCAGCTTCCAGCTGGACCCTCTGCACCCTTTGCCTCGCGCAGTATGAATCTCGTGCCACGAAAGCCTGAAATTCTCTGGTAGGAGTTGCTTTCATCAGTTACTTCTTTACTGATTTTAGCTGTACATGACTGCGGCAATCTTTCTTTCTCTCTGCCGTGAATCTGGGAGTTGAACTTAGTAGACCATTACTCTTTCCCTTATGCATTACAGTATCCTGACTTGCATCTGGTAAACCCTTTCCAAATTCATCAAAAATCCTAAGAGTATCCTCCTTTTTCATCGGCTTTTCAAAGCTTATCTTTTCCAACTAGTAAAATTCCCATTTCTTCACTTGTAAGCAATAATACCCCTAAATCCATCTCTGTGCATCTACTATAATCCATCCGTGGTCTTTTCATTCTAGTAGAGATGTCCTTCATTATTTTCATCAATTTGTTCCAAAGTAGTAGTACATCTAATCAATCCAATGCCAACCTGTTAATATTCCCAATGGTCCAGCCATCGGAGATTGGGTAAGAGATAATCTTACCTCCGTTTAACTCCTAATCCATCCGTAGAGCCAGTAGCAACTACGCATCTCATAGTGCACATTTGGGTTAGCTTTCCATTATAAGGCTCTATAGCCCCAGCTTATTCTTTCGTAAAGTTCCATCCTTTCTATCGATATACCAGCGTACCATTTCATCTTCTCACCCATTCTCCTGGTGAAAGCGAATTGTCCACCACTGAGAACATGTCCGGAAGGACCTGCCTTAGTTGGCAGTAGATCCACCACCTGATGAAGCACTCACTTCTACTGAACCGCCACTTCTCCGAAGATATTCCGGCCGGTGTCACTCTCGATTCCTGGAAATAAAAGGACAGTGTCCGGGAATAGGCAAACTCTACCTGTAGCCGCCACTATATGTTGGCCTCTAAAGAGGCTAAGGTGCCTTTTACTCCCAGCTCCCACTCCTTGTCAGCTATACAAACTTTGCATATAATGAACTCACCATCTAAACCGTCAAAGCTTAGTTCGGTATGGTAAACTCTGATTGCCAAGGACTGTCACCTCGGGCCGATAAGCACCCGCTCAGTAATCTCACTCCGCTTGATAGGCAAAGCTTTCCTGAGTGCGCTTTCCATGCAAGATTCTCCTTTATGTTCTCCAGTAGGAAATCTCTGCGGTGGCTTTCCATCTTTCCACGGCACAATGCCTGAGCATTCCTCCCAAGTTCCCTTTCTAAGGACTTCTCCTGATCTGCTGTATTAAGCTCTTTTTCCAGTTATAGTCGTAATTCTCTAAGGGAAACTCTTTCAGCTCGTTCGAAAATCTTTTATGAAACCTCAAGCTTGGCTACACTTCTCTATCATCTCACCCAGCAGTAAAAAGGAATATGGGTACGGTAAATGATTGCTTTGAAGACCATGGAACAGAAAAGAAAGAGCTAAATCTGTCCATGCTTTCAAACTCACCTGGATTCCTGAAGCAAGCTTTATTACTGTCTCTATACTGTCCGGGTTTGAATTTATCTCCATTCTTTTCTATAACTTTGCCAAAGAGCTAATTGACTATTTTCACCTACAAATTCAGGGTAAATAATCAGAAGAAATCTCAAGGTCTTCCGCATCAAAACACAGATTCTTATCGGTACCTTTCTCATGCAATCCTAAGCTTTATTCTGTGAAAATCAAGTCCTTCACCCACATCTTATCCTTAGGCTTATCTATAACCTTCCTTAGGGTCCCCTACTTGAAAACTGAATTTCGTCTATCGTTTTCTTCAGAATTCTCCGTAGGAGCATTTACACTACTTACTGATCTTGCCTCCGGAAGCGATGCCAAATTAGAGGAACTGACAGGTGATTTCTCCTTCCATTTCTGTTGCTTTCCACTGCTCTTTCCCACTCCACCCCATTCCTCTCGGCAAAAAGAGGTCTCGAGTTTCAGTGTAGAAATTCAATAGGAGTCCCTGTAAAGCCAATGCTTATTCTCTTCCTCTCAATTTAGACCTCCTAAGATTGTTGAAAAGACTTAGCGTTTCTTTTATATGTTTTAACTATTAATAATTGTATTTTTATCATGATTTACCTTTTTATTTCTATGGTTTTATATTAAGATGGTCTCAGAATTTCGGATTACGAGATTTTATCTCAAATAGATATAAAAGATTTCTGAACGCAAGAAGAAAGTAGAAATATTACTAGAATTCGTGAAAGAGTTAAAGAGCCTGCATACTGGCGTAATTATGCCAAGCGAGCCTCTGACTCTTTCCCCAACCGTCAAACTCTCCGGAATCTTAGCATGGAGATGCTTAGCCCAATGAATTTGTTTTAGAATTTCTCGCATAAGCTCTCGTACTGCTCCTGAGGAAAAATGCGGCTCCCGGCCGCAAAGCATTTGGTGCACATAAAACTCCCTTCCAAAAATCACTCAAGCTTTGCGCCTTTCCTATTTAAATATAATGAGAGAGAGTGTACACTATTGAGCTGATTTTCATCCCATATAGGTTCTGCAGCTAAGGGGCACTCTGAGCCTGCGTGGTAATTAGTGCGAAAAACAAAGTGAAACTCCAAGCTGCTTTAGTACCCTGCTGGAAGGAGCTGTTGTAGGAGAGTCGCGCCCTGTTTAGACCTATATTGGATGCAAAATCTCCTGGTACATCCTTCTCTCTCCGAGTATTTTAAATTCCGCCACCTGGCTTCTCGAGCCTGAGCCTCAGCCCGGGTTCAGCCTCTCAGCTGGCAGCACCGCTTTCTGCTGTTATGCGGTATTTCTTGTACCACATCGGAAATTGCGTTGTTAATCGCTCTTTCGCGTACATCGGATACGGCCTTTGCTCAAGCCCCTGCATGGCCTCTGGCACTCACTCCACCAAATCATTGACCTGACCGAGCCCTCAACCACATGCTGCAGGGAAAGCTGCTGATGCTCTGCAAGCTTTGCGCCTCTTCCACTACCGTATGGTTTCTTCAATCAGGTGGTGGTATCCTTGCCGCATCGGCGGATTTTTGTGCCAGGTTTCCTACCATCTGCTACTACCAAAAGCTCCTTACTGTATGTTCCGCCTGCCGCCTCGATAGCTGTCGTTCAAAGCCAAAATGTTTATTCCGAAGGCGATATCATCAATGGTCTTGATAATCTTGAAATTTCTCACGGACTTATCGAAATTCTCGTAGCCTTCTCATCTTTCTGTATTTGCTAGTCAGCCTTTTCATAACTTCACTCTGAGTGCTCTGAGCTCTCAGCACTGGCAAGCTTGGTATTTTCCGCACCTTTTTCCCACATGATCGGAAATTGCACGAATTCTCCCGGACAACTGTCTGATGCTGCCTGCCCGTTCAATGGAGCCCTGACTTAAGGATGGGCACTGTTTGCCAGCATTTCCCGCAAACTCGGAAACTCTTTTCGGAAGAAGTCTGAATATTACCAATCAAACCGGTAAGCTCGACAAGGCATAACGCCGCCTTGACGCAAGTCAAATTCCTCCATTGCATTCCATGCTGCAAGGAAAATGGAGCTCTCCTTCACTATCTGATTCAATACTCCTGAAATTTCTCCGATGTAAAGCTTTATAGTTCTTCAGCTGTTCGCCCAGGCTCTCTAAGGAACGAGCCAGCGCCAACTCTCGTCTGATCCTTTACGGCAATCTTTTCATCCAGCACCTGAGATCTCTTTTCCACGGACTTGGAAAGCTTCACGATGGGCGTGAGTGAGCCATACGATTTCCTACCAAAACAGCCAAAACCAACATAAAAGGCTGCAAAGAAAAATAGAGTGAAAACCGCAAAAGCCATGTTTTAAAGTTCTCTAAGCTCCATATAGATTTCATGATAGCTGGGAACCGTCACAATCTTTCCATCCGCTTTTCCAGAGTGGTGAAGCCCATTAAAATGGAGGATTTCCCGCTTCCTTCATGGATAAAACGCATTCCTGTTCCTGCATTTCCTTGAAGGCCTCGGTATACTTACTCGTCTTCAATCTCCTGCAAATTTCACCGTTTTGATACTTTGGGCATGGTAAAGACTTTACCCTCTGTACTGATCGTGCTAGCTGTCTCATACTTCTGATTCTTCTTCTAACAAACCAATCCAAGGGCAAAGTCGAAGTCCACCGGTTACTCCGTAATTGTTTCCACTCAGATAGAAGGAACTACAGGATGATGTTCAGGGAAACAAGGTATATTAAAGTAGGGCCCATCCAGGTGGCTGTTGGCTGGCGTAGAACCGTAGCCATGCTACGTTCGCAGTCAGTAGGCTCATATGCTCGCCAAACCTGTCGTGTAACTGCCTCCAGCTCGCCCGTCTCCGTCTCGGTACTGAAGTAAAAGGTTCCGAAGTGGTACCGTAGTGTTAATGCGCCGGATCATGAAGCGAACATGCAGTAGCTACTTCAGGGCTGGAAATATCCTCGTGCCGTCCAGCTCAAAAGATTGTTCATATTCCCTCGCAGGATTTGATCACTTCATCCTCTTTGCCTGAATTCTTTCCCTGATCGGAAATATCCGTTACCGCCAACCAACAACACCGATCTTGGTCTCTACCCTGAGAGCCAGCATCCATTTTCGGCACCTCCACATCTGCACCAAGCCAGATCCTAGCTGCATCCCGTAGTCCTCTTTTGTACTCTTTTTCTCCATAAACTGCAGGAAACTACAAATCCCAGCAAAAGAAAACTACCACTATTGCAGCAAGTATGGATAAAATAAGCGTGGTTCCGTAATGATTTCATTTCTCCTTGGTGGGTTCCTTCTGCTATGCTTCCATGCGCTGCGGGCAGAAAGAAGACACTTTTATACAATTCTATAAACAGCCTCGGCGGGGTGGAATTGTGTGGGCTATAAGGAATTTCCAAGATGCAAAATAGTGCAAGTTTGAAAAATGTGAAGTTGACTGCACTGACTGAGTTAGACAAGGGCCTGATGGAGTGTAGGTCTATAAACGTGCACGCTCATGGCCTTGCTCGACCGAGCAGTGGCCTCGTTACACCACCTGCTCGCTTTGTTTGCACCCTCGGAAGTACGCGTTCAGGCCAGGACGACTTTTCCGGATGAAAACGTCTGTCCTTGAAAGCACTAACTCAAGCCTGCGTCACACTCGCTTTCAGTGGGCACTCGACGGCACTAGACTCACTATTATAGACCCACAATGCACTCATTCGCTTCCATTTTATTGATTTCTTTCATCCTTCTCTCACTCGGCTTTCGGTAAGTTTCCTGACGCCCACCATTCTATTATAGACTCTCAGTTACAAATGTGCATCATTCGTCTCATCGATTGATTTTTACAGTCCTTCACTCACATTTGCTTGTCGGTACTGCGATGGGCCTCGGATTGCTGTACTATTACAGGACCCATACTGCATCATTCGCTGCAAATTTCTATTGATTTTGCAGTCTCTCACTTCGCCGGGTCTTTCGCAACATGGCTAATACTCACTCTCAAGTCATACGGCCGGAAATATCTTTGCATTTTGATTCTTTTACAGTCCTGATATTTTAAAAGTAGTCTCGTGCAAAAGCACAAAAGACTTCTTTATTAGATGTAAATTACTTTCTGAATGCGCCGGAATCCTGGATAGTAGCTGCTGCACCAAGCTCTTCTTCGATACGGTAGCTGGTTGTACTTTGGCCACCTCTCGGAACGGAAGGTGCACCGTCTTGATCTGGCAGGTATTTAATGCTACC
>BNJS01003129.1_pt1 | contig 34737 bp, 36 predicted proteins | sample 8540461 | NCBI WGS metagenome assembly BNJS01 (sample SAMD00202454, study PRJDB9452) | human saliva metagenome | isolation source: human saliva | place: Japan
AATTTTTTTGTGAATTTTTTCCCCCACTAAAGGAAATACTTAACCCTAACTTTGAGAGAACACATTATGATGCGTATTCTTCTTTTCTTGGCAACCAATATGGCTGTAATGCTGGTATTAGGTATTATTTTAAGTGTGACTGGTATTGCAGGAAATAGCACCGGCGGCATTTTTAATTATGGCGTTGTTATTTGGTTTTTGCTGGCTCATTAATTTCATTATTCCTGTCTAAAACGATGGCATTACGTTCTGTAGATGGAGAGGTGATTACTCAACCTCGTAATCAAACTGAACGTTGGTTAATTGATACCGTTAGTCGCCAAGCACAGAAAGCAGGTATTCCCATGCCTGACGTGGCGATTTATCATTCACCCGATGTGAATGCTTTTGCTACAGGCGCGACAAAAAGCAATTCTTTGGTGGCAGTGAGCACTGGATTATTAAACAACATGACGGAGGCTGGAGCTGAGGCTGTTTTTAGCGCACGAAATTTCCCATATTTCCAATGGCGATATGGTAACGATGGCGTTATTGCAAGGTGTATTGAATACTTTCGTGATTTTCTTATCGCGCGTTATTGCAACGGCGGTGGCAAGTTCGCGTAACAATAATGGAGAGGAAACGCGCAGTTCAGTTATTTATTTCTTGGTTTCGATGGTATTGGAAATGCTCTTTGGTGTGCTTTGCAGGTATTATCGCAATATGGTTCTCACGCTACCGAGAATTTCGTGCAGATGCTGGTTCCGCAAGTTTAGTAGGCGAAAAGAAAAAACAATCATGGCATTGCAACGTTTGCAGCAACCACGAACCACAAAAATCTTGAAGGTTCTTTAGATGCCTTTATGATTAACGGAAAACGAAGTGAACTTTTTATGAGTCATCCGCCACTTGAAAAGCGTATGAGCCTTACACAATCTTTAAAAAAATTACAAAAATCGGCCGCACTTTAATGACGGCCGATTTTTTCTATCTCCTTTTCACCCAATATTTGAACGGTGGTTTTTCAACTTCACTTTGCAGTAGGTGTGATCCATAAATTGACAGAAACTTGGAATATCTCTTGTTGTTTGCAGGATCGTCAGCAATAATCAAAAGTATTTTCTCCATCGTTAAGATGACGAATATTTTTACGAACAAGCACTGACAGGTTCTGGGCAACGTAATCCCTAAAGTATCTAGGGTTTTGTGTGACGGAAATTTCAGACATATTCTTTTTCTTTTTGAAAAACAGAGCCATATCATACAGCACTTACGGCAAAATTTCGACCAAAAGTCCCAGTCATCAGTGATAGACTAGTGCTACTGAAATTACTTTGAAAAAAATAAATGGCGGAATACCTCGTTCCTAAAAGTGCAGTTGTTTTTGAAGAAGAAATTAAGAAAAAAGCCGTTTTATTACTTATTTACAGCTACTCGAAGGTTTAGAAGACGCAAGAGCTTTTTGGGCAAAAGATTAAACAAGAACATCCAAAGGCTCAGCATCATTGTTGGGCTGCCATGTGCAGGCAAGCCAACAGATTCTCTACAACTTGGTTTTTCTGATGATGGCGAACCTGCTGGAACGGCAGGAAAGCCAATGTTGACTGTATTGCAAGGTAGTCAATTAGGGTGAAATCAGTGCGGTGGTTCGCTATTATGGCGGTATTTTGCTTGGAACGGGTGGATTAGTTCGTGCTTACGGCAATGGCGTACAACAATCGTTAAAGCTGATTGAAAGCGAAATTAAAAGTTGAACGAACCCCTTTCAAACTTGATTGTGACTATGGCCAGCTAAATTTAGTCCAACAACTTTGTGAAAAACATCAGGTTGAGATTTTTATCTCAAGATTTTCAGGCAAATATTCATTTGATTTTTAGGTATTAGTGAAAAACATAGTCGATGTTTTTTCTTTAGAATTAACAGGAAAAGTCTGCGGGCAGATTAGTCATCCAACTTTTAGAGACAGGCGAATAATAGTGCATATTTTTATCGATTATCCGAGATTATTGGTGTTCTTGTGATGTGTTTTTCAGGCACAATACTGATTCAGCATTTGTCGCACTTATTTATGGCGATGGTGGCGGTAAGGCATTTATGCAGGCTTTTATGTTGAGTTTGACGGCGGGCACATTGCTTTGGTGGCCATGCCATCACCATAAACAAAATTACGATCCGTGATGGTTTTTGATCGTTGTAGCTTTTTTTGGTTTGTACTGGGCGGATTGGCTACTTTGCCACTGTTGTTATTTGATGCGCCACATAACGGTGGCATCCGCTGTATTTGAGGCCTTTTCGGGTCTAACGACGACAGGTGCTACCGTGATGACTGGATTGGATAATTTACAAAAGCAATTTTTGTTCTACCGACAGTTTTTACAATGGCTTGGTGGAATGGGGATCATTGTGTTAGCGATTGCGATCATTCCCCTTTTTAGGTATTGGCGGAATGCAACTTTACCGTGCAGAAATGTCTGGTCCAATGAAGGAGCAAAAATTCGCCCACGGATTACAGAAACCGCAAAAAGTTTTGTGGATGATTTATCTTTCTTTAACTTTGTCATGCGCTTTGGCTTATTGGTTAGCGGAATGAGTGTTTTTGATGCGATTACCCACAGTTTCTCTACTGTTTCCATTGGCGGTTTTTCAACACATGATGCAAGTATCAGTTATTTCAATAGCCCATTGATTAACGGAATTACGGTTTTATTTTTATTAGTTTCTGCTTGCAACTTTGGTTTACATTTCCGTGCTTTTTTTCAACGATTGGACGTGAAAATTTCTTCAAAATTTATTTGCGTGATCCTGAATTTCGTTTTTTATCAGTATCCAGGTTATTTTTAGTCGTGGTGTGTACTTCAGTAATGTGGGGACACAGTTACTTTAAGACTTCATGGCAAGATTTTTGAGCAGGTATTGTTTCAGGCAGTCTCTATTTCTACCACAACTGGTTACACTACGTCTGATTTTGCTGCTTGGCCATCATTTTGTGCCCGTATTGTTAATCTCTGCATCTTTTTATGGGCGGTTGTGCTGGATCTGTTGGTGGTGGTTTTAAGAGTTGCGCGTGTATTAGTGCTTTTACTTACAAGGAAAGAGCGAGAACTCAAACGTGTGGTTCATCCTAATTTGGTTTATCCCATTAAATGGGGAAAAATGTATTAGATGAAAGAGTGATTGGTAGTATTTGGGCATTCTTTTCGGCTTATATTTTAGTATTTTTTTAATTTTGTTTTACTTGGCGTCATTGCTTGTGGCGTTGAACCTTTCAATGCCTTTAATGCAGTGTTAGCGAGCATAAATAATTTAGGGCCAGGATTAGGTGCTGTTGGTAGTAGTATGATCGCCATTCCAGATAGTGCCAAATGGTTTTAACTATCGCAATGGTATGCGAGTCGATTAGAAATTTTCACGCTTTTAGCATTATTTACGCCTGCATTCTGGAGATCTTAACTGAGGGCTAATTTTTAATAAATATTTCGAATTTTGGCCGCACTTTTGATGGATCCGTTTATATTTCCATCAAAAGATCATTTTTACATATTTTTACAAAAAGTACTTGCAAAGGATTTGAAAATCCCTATAATGCACCACACACAACGACGCACTGTTGTGAAGTATTTAAGTTTACAAGTGCGTCGTTGTTTTTGCTCTTTAACAATGTATCAGACAATCTGTGTGGGCACTTGTTGATTGACTTGTTTTAAAATATTTTTTAATTTTGAAGTCTTAATAGGTGCTTAACTGAAAAATTCATAATTACTTTTTTAAGTAGTGTTTTTATTTATAGCTAAGCAGTTTATTGAGCGATTGAACTTGAATTGAAGAGTTTGATCATGGCTCAGATTGAACGCTGGCGGCAGGCTTAACACATGCAAGTCGAGACGGTAGCAGGGAGAAAGCTTGCTTTCTTGCTGACGAGTGGCGGACAGGTGAGTAATGCTTGGGAATCTGAGCTTATGGAGGGATAACTACGGGAAACTGTAGCTAATACCGCGTAGTGTCGAGAGACGAAAGTGCGGGACCGTAAGGCCGCATGCCATCGGGATGAGCCCAAAGTGGGATTAGGTAGTTGGTGGGGTAAAGGCCTACCAAGCCTGCGATCTCTAGCTGGTCTGAGAGGATGGCCAGCCACACTGGAACTGAGACACGGCCCAGACTCCTACGGGAGGCAGCAGTGGGGAATATTGCGCAATGGGGGCAACCCTGACGCAGCCATGCCGCGTGAATGAAGAAGGCCTTCGGGTTGTAAAGTTCTTTCGGTATTGAGGAAGGGTGTATGTTAATAGCATGCATTATTGACGTTAAATACAGAAGACACCAGCTAACTCCGTGCCAGCAGCCGCGGTAATACGGAGGGTGCGAGCGTTAATCGGAATAACTGGGCGTAAAGGGCGCGCAGGCGGTTATTTAAGTGAGGTGTGAAAGCCCCGGGCTTAACCTGGGAATTGCATTTCAGACTGGGTAACTAGAGTACTTTAGGGAGGGGTAGAATTCCACGTGTAGCGGTGAAATGCGTAGAGATGTGGAGGAATACCGAAGGCGAAGGCAGCCCCTTGGGAATGTACTGACGCTCATGTGCGAAAGCGTGGGGAGCAAACAGGATTAGATACCCTGGTAGTCCACGCTGTAAACGCTGTCGATTTGGGGATTGAGCTTTAAGCTTGGTGCCCGTAGCTAACGTGATAAATCGACCGCCTGGGGGTACGGCCGCAAGGTTAAAACTCAAATGAATTGACGGGGGCCCGCACAAGCGGTGGAGCATGTGGTTTAATTCGATGCAACGCAGAAGAACCTTACCTACTCTTGACATCCATGGAATCCTGTAGAGATACAGGGAGTGCCTTCGGGAACCATGAGACAGGTGCTGCATGGCTGTCGTCAGCTCGTGTTGTGAAATGTTGGGTTAAGTCCCGCAACGAGCGCAACCCTTATCCTTTGTTGCCAGCGATTTTGGTCGGGAACTCAAAGGGAGACTGCCAGTGATAAACTGGAGGAAGGTGGGGATGACGTCAAGTCATCATGGCCCCTACAGTAGGGCTCACACGTGCTACAATGGCGTATACAGAGGGTGGCAGAAACTGCGAGGTGGAGCGAGATCTCAGAAAGTACGTCTAAGTCCCGGATTGAGGTCTGCAACTCGACTCCATGAAGTCGGAATCGCTAGTAATCGCGAATCAGAATGTCGCGGTGAATACGTTCCCGGGCCTTGTACACACCGCCCGTCACACCATGGGAGTGGGTTGTACCAGAAGTAGATAGCTTAACCTTCGGGAGGGCGTTTACCACGGTATGATTCATGACTGGGGTGAAGTCGTAACAAGGTAACCGTAGGGGAACCTGCGGTTGGATCACCTCCTTACCAAAGACGAGAGACAGCGAGTGCTCACACAGATTGGCTGATAATGTGCAGACAAATGAGCAGAGGAAAACATTACCCCTTGGGTCTGTAGCTCAGGTGGTTAGAGCGCACCCCTGATAAGGGTGAGGTCAGTGGTTCAAAGTCACTCAGACCCACCACTCTGAGAGTGAGTGATGTAAAGGAGTAATGATTTATGATGAAATGGGATATAGCTCAGCTGGGAGAGCGCCTGCCTTGCACGCAGGAGGGTCAGCGGTTCGATCCCTTATCTCCACCACTTATCATCATTAAGTAAATTTATTCATTTAGTTTATTTAACGATGATAACTGAAAAAGTTTTATCAACTGTTCTTTAAAAATTGGAAACAAGCTGAAAACAAAAGAGATTTTTCGAGAGAAAGTCTGAGTGAGGCAAAAATAGGGAAAGTGAAAAGAGGAACTGAGAAGAGCTCTGAAAGCAAACCTGTTTTGCATAAAATCTTGATTGAACAAAAGCAATCAAGTGTTTAGTTGAATGAAAATACGCATCAAATTGACCTCACTTTGAAGTAGAAAACTTAAAGTGATTGAAAACATTTGAGGTTGTATAGTTAAGTGACTAAGCGTACAAGGTGGATGCCTTGGCAATCAGAGGCGAAGAAGGACGTGCTAATCTGCGAAAAGCTTGGATGAGTCGATAAGAGGCGTTTTAATCCAAGATATCCGAATGGGGAAACCCAGTAGATGAAGAATCTACTATCACTTACTGAATCCATAGGGTAAGTGAGACAAACCAGGGAGAACTGAAACATCTAAGTACCCCGAGGAAAAGAAATCAACCGAGATTTCGTCAGTGGCAGCGAGCGAAAGCGAAAGAGCCTGTTAATGCTGAGCAGAGATAGAGGAATAAGCTGGGAAGCTTAGCGACACAGGGTGATAGCCCCGTACTCAAAATCCAGGCTGTGGTACTAAGTTAACGAGAAGTAGGGCGGGACACGTGATATCCTGTTTGAAGATGGGGACCATCCTCCAAGGCTAAATACTCCTGATTGACCGATAGTGAACCAGTACTGTGAAGGAAAGGCGAAAGAACCCCGGTGAGGGAGTGAAATAGAACCTGAAACCTTGTACATGCAAGCAAGTGGGAGCCTGAAAGGGTGACTGCGTACCTTTTGTATAATGGGTCAGCGACTTATATTTTGTAGCGAGGTTAACCGAATAGGGGGAGCCGAAGGAAACCGAGTCTTAACTGGGCGAATAGTTGCAAGGTATAGACCCGAAACCCGGTGATCTAGCCATGGGCAGGTTGAAGGTTGGGTAACACTAACTGGAGGACCGAACCGACTAATGTTGAAAAATTAGCGGATGACTTGTGGCTGGGGGTGAAAAGGCCAATCAAACCCAGGAGATAGCTGGTTCTCCCCAGAAATCTATTTAGGTGAGAGCCTTGAGGCGGACACCTTTGGGGGTAGAGCACTGTTTCGGCTGAGGGGTCCATCCCGGATTACCAACCCGATGCAAACTACGAATACCAAGAGTGATACTCAGGAGACACACGGCGGGTGCTAACGTCCGTCGTGGAGAAACAACCCAGACCGCCAGCTAAGGTCCCAAAGTCTATATTAAGTGGGAAACAGAGTGGGAAGGCTTAGACAGCTAGGATGTTGGCTTGAAGCAGCCATCATTTTAAAAAAGCGTAATAGCTCACTAGTCAGAGTCGGCCTGCGCGGAAGATGTAACAGGGGCTGAAATATAGCACCAGAGCTGCGGCATCAGACGTAAGTCTGTTGGGTAGGGGAGCGTTGTGTAAGCGGATGAAGGTGTGTTGAGAGCATGCTGGACGTATCACAAGTGCGAATGCTGACATAAGTAACGATAAAACGGGTGAAAAACCCGTTCGCCGGAAGACCAAGGGTTCCTGTCCAACGTTAATCAGGGGCAGGGGTGAGTCGGCCCCTAAGGCGAGGCTGAAGAGCGTAGTCGATGGGAAACAGGTTAATATTCCTGTACTTGGATAAACTGCGATGTGGGGACGGAGTAGGTTGAGGTTATCGCACTGTTGGATATGTGCGTTTAAGTTGGTAGGTGGGAAGTTTAGAGCAAATCCGGACTTCCCTAACACTGAAGATGATGACGAGGCTCTACGGGCTGAGTAACTGATACCACACTTCAGGAAAAGCCACTAAAGACTGGGTTTATCTAAACCGTACTGAAAACCGACACAGGTGGTCAGGTAGAGAATACTCAGGCGCTTGAGAGAACTCGGGTGAAGGAACTAGGCAAAATAGCACCGTAACTTCAGGGAGAAGGTGCGCCGGCGTGGAGTGTAAGAGGCTGGCCCTGAAGGTTGAACCGGTCGAAGATACCAGCTGGCTGCAACTGTTTTATTAAAAACACAGCACTCTGCAAACACGAAAGTGGACGTATAGGGTGTGATGCCTGCCCGGTGCTGGAAGGTTAATTGATGGTGTAATCGAAAGAGAAGCTCCTGATCGAAGCCCCAGTAAACGGCGGCCGTAACTATAACGGTCCTAAGGTAGCGAAATTCCTTGTCAGGTGAAGTTCCGAGCCTGCACGAATGGCATAATGATGGCCAGGGCTGTCTCCACGAGACTCAGTGAAATTGAAATCGCCGTGAAGATGCGGTGTACCCGCGGCTAGACGGAAAGACCCCGTGAACCTTTACTATAGCTTGACACTGAACATTGAATTTTGATGTGTAGGATAGGGTGGGAGACTTAGAAGTAGTCACGCCAGTGATTATGGAGTCGTCCTTGAAATACCACCCTCTAACGTTTGATGTTCTAACGAAGATTGCGGAACGCGGTCTCGGACAGTGTCTGGTGGGTAGTTTGACTGGGGCGGTCTCCTCCCAAAGAGTAACGGAGGAGCACGAAGGTTTACTAATCACGGTCGGACATCGTGAGGTTAGTGCAATGGTATAAGCAAGCTAACTGCGAGACAGACAAGTCGAGCAGGTACGAAAAATGAGTCATAGTGATCCGGTGGTTCTGAATGGAAGGGCCATCGCTCAACGGATAAAAGGTACTCCAGGGATAACAGGCTGATACCGCCCAAGAGTTCATATCGACGGCGGTGTTTGGCACCCTCGATGTCGGCTCATCACATCCTGGGGCTGAAGTAGGTCCCAAGGGTATGGCTGTTCGCCATTTAAAGTGGTACGCGAGCTGGGTTTAGAACGTCGTGAGACAGTTCGGTCCCTATCTGCCGTGGGCGTTGGAGAATTGGTTGGGGCTGCTCCTGGTACGAGAGGACCGGGTGGACGCACCACTGGTGTTCAGTTGTGTCGCCAGACGCATTGCCGGGTAGCTAAGTGCGGAAGAGATAAGTGCTGAAAGCATCTAAGCACGAAAACTTGCCAAGAGATGAGTTCTCCCACACATCAAGTGTGTAAGGGTTGTTTAAGACTAAGACGTGAGATAGGTGCGGTGTGTAAGTGATGTGAGTCATTGAGCTAACGCATACTAATTGCCGAGAGGCTTAACTATACAACGCTCAAGTGTTTTTGGAAAAGAGCGGAAAAGAAGACTAGACAAACAAATTAAATAAGAAGACTTAATAGAAAGAAAAATCGAGTTCAGCTGTGGCCAATAAGAACGAGTGAAAGGTCGAGTAAGAGCTGAGTAGCGAAGATAAAGAGACGAGTTATCAAAGAATTATCCTGGCGGCGATGGTGCGGTGGAACCACCTGACACCATACCGAACTCAAAGTGAAACGCTGTAATGCCGATGGTAGTGTGAGAACTTCCCATGTGAGAGTAGGGCACCGCCAGGTTTATTTTTAGTTTATTCATTGAGTAAATTAAAAATAAAAATTTTTAACGAGAGATAGTGCAATGAATCCACCTGATACCATACCGAACTCAGAAGTGAAATGTTGTAACGCTGATGGTAGTGTGGGGTATCCCCATGTGAGTAAAGGCACTGCCAATTACCACATTTAGCGGGTGGTAGTTCAGCTGGTTAGAATACCTGCCTGTCACGCAGGGGTCGCGGGTTCGAGTCCCGTCCATTCCGCCAATTTATTCATACCAATAGGGGCGTAGTTCAATTGGTAGAGCACCGGTCTCCAAAACCGGGTGTTGGGAGTTCGAGCCTCTCCGCCCCTGCCATTAAAATATTCTTTTCAATTAATCATAAAATATCTTTATACTCATACCTTTTTTTCATATTATTTAATAATTCTATTTATTTTTTTCTTTTTTTGAATTAGATATATAATTATCAAATTTTTAAATATAAAAATAATTAGTATGAAAATCTCAATATTATCTTGGCATGATGTCTGGAACTAGTCTAGATGGAGTGGATGTTGTTCTTGTTGATTTTTTTCTCTAGAGCCTCGACTTATCTTATCTGATTTTTCCTATGCCAGAAAAATTTACGTCAGACATTAACCAAACTCATTCAAACTGGTGAAACTATCTCTACAAAATTTAGGCAAACTCGATCATGAGCTTGCTTTACTGTATTATGATTGTGTAAATACTTTTCTACAAAAATATAATCTTATTCCAAGTCAAATTAGGCTGTTGGTTGTCATGGACAGACAGTATGGCATTCTCCTCTTCTGCATTTCCTTTCACAATGCAACTCGGCGATATGAGATTTATTGGCAGCTAAAACAGGAATATCGGTTATTGGTGATTTTTCGTCGTAAAGATATGGCTTTAGGCGGACAAGGGGCTCCTCTTGTACCCGCTTTCCACAAAGCTGTATTCTCAAATCCTAATTTTTGCCACAGTTGTTTTTAAATATTGGTGGGATTAGTAATGTTTCTATATTGTTTCCTAATCAACCTGTAATTGGGTTTGATACAGGGCCAGGTAATACACTATTAGAATCAATGGATAGAAAAAAACACCAAGGTCTTCGCTACTAGACAAAAAAATGGTGAGTGAGGGCATCGAAAGGCAACGTGAATCAAGTTCTGCTTGAGGAATTATTAAATGAACCTTTTTCTCTTTACCGGCTCCCCAAAAGTACAGGGAGAAGTTATTTAATCTTGATTGGTTAATTGACAAAGTGGAAAAAGCATCTGAAAAACTTACCGCACTTTTGCTCTAAAATGACATTAGTCCCAGAAGATGTGCAAGCGACGCTTGTTGAATTGACAGTAGCAAGCATTGTTAATGCACTAAATCAACTCAAACAGATTTACCAAAAACGTTTATTAGTATGTGGTGGAGGTGCAAAAATAAGCAATTATGCATGGATTGCATGATAATTTACTCGATTGGCAGGTTGATACAACGACAGAGCAAGGTTTTTGATATTGATTATGTAGAGGCCGCTGCTTTTTGCTTGGTTGGCTTATTGTAGAATGAACAATTTACCAGCAAACCTGCCTAGCGTAACTGGCGCAAAAAAAGTGCGAGTTAGTTTGAGGGGCTATTTTTCCCTAAAGACTAAGGTCAAAATATGAATGACATTATATTAAAAAGTTTATCCTCGTTAATTACGGAACAGAAATCCGAATTCAGTTGATATTGATCGTCAAAAGTGCTTTTAGATATTGTTCGATTAATGAATAAGGAAGATAAACAAGTTCCTTTAGCTATTGAGCATGTTTGCCAGAGATTTCGTTAGCGGTAGATGAAATCGTTCAGTGCTTTTCAGCTGGGTGGCCGTCTAGTATATATTGGGGCTGGGACGAGCGGTCGTCTTGGCGTATTGGATGCATCAGAATGTCCTCCTACATTTTGGTGTATCTTCGGAAATGAGTCAAAAGGTATTATTGCGGGAGGCGAGACATGCTATCCGTCATCCCGTAGAAGGGGCGGAAGACAATACGAAAGCTGTGCCGAGGATCTACAAAGTATAAATTTCTCAAAAAAATGATGTATTAGTTGGTATCGCTGCAAGTGGCCGCACACCTTATGTTATTGCAGGTCTTCAATACGCTAAATCTCTCGGTGCTTTGACAATTTCTATTGGGAGTAATCCAAAAATCTTCGATGGCTGAGATGGCCGATATTGCGATAGAGACTATTGTTGGTCCTGAAATATTGACGGGATCTAGTCGCTTAAAATCTGGTACCGCACAAAAATGGTACTGAATATGCTGACCACAGCAAGTATGATTTTATTGGGTAAATGTTACGAGAATTTGATGGTCGATGTACAAGCCAGTAATGAAAAGCTTAAAGCACGCGCTGTACGCATTGTGATGCAAGCAACGGATTGTGATAAAGTGCTCGCTGAGCAGACATTAGTGGAGCGAGATCAAAATGCCAAGCTTGCAATTATGATGATTTTTAAGTAATTTATCGAAATTAGAGGCGAAGGCATTATTAGAAAAGACATCAAGGTAAATTAAGAAATGCACTTTCTAAATAAAGACAAAAACCTGATTGTAAAATCAGGTTTTTATTTTAAATTCCGCGTAGTAATCCTACGGGTTCAAAAGGTTCCATTGAAGTTGGGGCAGGCATTTCTGTAAATAATAAAATAAATGACTTAGGTGGGATTACTTTTTCATTGCGCCATAAATTGCCTATTCCTACAAGTTGGATATCTTCAGGTAAATTGTTAATTCCTAGCTTGTAACACCGCAATGGTATTTGGACGAGGATGTCCTATCACCAATCGCTGTACCATGTTTCCTTGCATATTGAGTTGCAGCTTGAAACTGATGTTGAACGTCAGCTAAGCTCGTTACTGTCATCTAAAATATGTGGCGATCTAATGAACGAACCCCTTGTTCTTTTTGCTATTTTTCCAGCTACAGATTTTCCTATTGTTCGACTATCTAAAAAGAATAAATGTTTTTCTTGAAGTGCGGTCATTAAATAAGTCATTAGTTAGGGGATCGGCCGTAGCCGCACTGCCCATGTGATTATTCATGCCAATTGCATAATTCACGATATTTTTTTGGCTGTGTTACCCGATCATTGACCTGTGCTGAAGACATTCCTAAATGCAGCCCTCCATCTTCTATTTTTCACCGCACTTACTGGTTGCATCGGCATATGAATTAAAATGTCCTCGACCTTGAGATTTTGCTTTGATTTCGTGCTCGAGCATGAGGCGCAGCAGGAATAATTGCTACGGAAATTTCACGCGGCATTGCAAAAATAGCCGCATCTTCTTTGAGATGATAGCCTACATCATCAATAACAATAGCAAGTTTATTTTTGCGCAAAGGGAGATGGAAGTATAAAAGTGCGGTGAAAAAATGATGAAATTTTTCACCGCACTTTTTATCAGAAGTTTCATTAACGAATCCATCCAGTTGGATTCACTGGTGTGCCTTTTTCGGCTAATTCCAAAATAAGTGCGGAACGAGAATTTCACCAGTATTGCCCACTTGAGCAATAGTTTGTCCCGCAGAAACAAGTTGACCAACTTTTTACCAATACGGCTTGATTAAAACCACTACAAACTTAAGTCAGTTTCTCCATGTTTGACAATGACCATATAACCGTAGCCATTCAAATACCCAGCTAAAATGACACGTCCAGCCGCAATCGCTGACTGCAGTTCCGGCAGATGCGCCAATAACCATTCCTTTCCAACGAACTTCACCTGCCTGAATCGTTTCCAAAATTATGTAAAGTTGGGCCCGAAACTGGTGCTGAATATTGTTTTTGCAATCCCTAAACCACTTGTACTGTTAAGCAATTGACGTTCTTGTGCTGTCGGTTGATAAGGTTTTTGAGTCCTTTTTCTTCAGCTTTTTGTCGTTGTGAAAGCGCTTCTCGCTCTCTTTTTCTTGTTCTAAGGCCGCTTTTTCGGCACGTTGAATTTCTTGACGGAGCGCTTGTTCATTAGCCTTTAGGTTATCCAATTTATTTTGATCTCTCGCCAAATTTTTATTAAGTTCATTTAGCGTAGATTGACGTTCTTGTTGTGATTTTTGTAATTCTTGTTGCTGTTTTTGCGTTAAAAGTTGATCTCGATGATTTTTGCTGACCTAAAAATTGATTCTTTTTGGGATACAATTTGAGCTTGTGTTGCTTTTTAAACTATCAATTATTTCGATTCGAACTTGGTTTAAATGTTGATAGTACACTTTCATGCGTTCTGCTTTTTCGCATTTTTTTAGAAAACATTCTTTCAATGACGGAAGGATTTAAACCAGAGCGATAAATCATATCCATTTGTTTTTGCTAAGCGTGATTTTTGTTCGGATTCTTGTTTTTCCAATTGTTTCAGTTGTTTATCTGAGTCAGAAATTTGCTTACGAATTTCTTTTCAAGCTCATTTCTGTTTCATGTAACTCCCCCACGACAACATTAATTTTACTTTCATGGTTTTTTCAAATTAGCTTGTAGCTTAGCTTGCTCGCGTTTTTGTTCAGCAATTTTAGATTCTTGTTGCTTAATTTGCTTTTTGAATCTGGTTAAGATCGGGAGGCATGGCTTATTGGGGAAAAATCAACAAACTCGTAGCCAAAAAGTGCGGTGAAAAATGGCGATATTTTTGTTTAATCCCGAATACAGCATAATTTTTTCCTAAATTCTTAAAATCGCACAAATCTTATCATATTTGTTAAAAGGCGAAAAAGTTTAGCTCCTATTTTTTGCTAAAGATCAGGAAAACTCGCCTTTTTGCTTTTTAAACATACTCTTAATTTTTTGCTATAAAGTGCGAGTTATCTTTTACTTAAATTTTAGGAGATTCTTATGGAATTAGTATTTATCCGTCACGGTTTTTAGTGAATGGAATGCAAAAACTTGTTCACTGGCTGGCGTGATGTAAATTTAACAGAACGCGGCGTAGAAGAAGCGAAAGCAGCGGGCAAAAATTATTAGATCGCAGGCTATGAGTTTGATATCGCATTTACATCTGTGCTAACTCGTGCAATCAAAACTTGTAATATTGTGTTAGAAGAATCTCATCAATTATGGATTCCTCAAGTGAAAAACTGGCGTTTAAATGAACGTCATTATGGTGCTACAAGGTTTTAGATAAAAAAAGCAACTGCAGGAACAATACGGTGACGAACAAGTTCATATTTGGCGTCGTTCTTATGACATTTCTCCGCAGATTTAGATCCACAAGATCCAAATTCTGCACACAATGACCGTCGTTACGCAAATATTCCATCTGACGTAGTGCCGAATGCAGAAAACTTAAAAATTACTTTAGAGCGTGCACTTCCATTCTGGGAAGACCAAATTGCACCAGCAATGCTTTCTGGTAAACGTGTTTTTAGTTGTTGCTCACGGTAACTCACTCCGTGCATTGGCAAAACATATTATTGGTATTTCTGATGCTGAAAGTATGGATTTTGAAATTCCAACAGGCCAACCTTTAGTATTAAAAACTAGATGATAAATTAAATTACGTAGAACATTACTACCTTTAATTTATCGCTTTACTTACAATTTAACATTCAAAGTGCGGTTAATTTTAACCGCACTTTATGATTTAAGGAGACATGAATGAGAAAAATTGATAACGTTCATTTTCTAGATGTTGCTGTCATTTTTTTACAACATCAGTTACTGCAGCACCGGTACATAAAAAATCAAATAAATAAAAATTGTAGTAACCAAATCTTTAGATAAAAACAAAAACTAAAAAAACGAAAAGAAACTAAATTAGTTCTAACCAAGAAATGAGTACTAAAAATAAAAACAAGTTGAGAAATTGACAGACAAAAAGTCTAAAAGCTTTTGGTAAAGGAAATTAGCTCGAAACCTAAGACATCTATTGAGAAAAAGCCAGACAACAGTTGTTTCAACAATGCATGAAAAACAGCAAAGGAGAAATCAGTTTATAAGCCAGTGATCGTGCCACAATGTAATGATTTTTTCTGTGTCAAAAGTGCTATCTGATGCATTTAAGCAGCAAGGCGATTCAACTAAAACCAGTATGATGGTGAAACAAATTCTTCAGCAAAAAGAAACGCAAATTTTATCCACAAAAAGGTATTAGAAGTTGCCATGCTTTTTAGTGGTGACTGAGAGCAAAAGTTATCAAACAGATTACAGCATTATTTTTAAAATGATAAGGGATTTTTTCGTTTCAGGTTGAGAATGCGATGAGTTTGTAAATTAGTTTGTAAATTAGTTTGTTGAAATGAGCAACATTTTATCTTCTTGATAAAACAAAAACCCCGCAAATTGGCGGGGGTTTTTTAAACAAGTCAAAATTATTTTTGTGCTTGAATTTTGAAACAGCTGTTGAAACGCTCAACACGACCACCAGTATCAACAACACGTTGTTTACCAGTGTAGAATGGGTGGCAGTTACCACACACATCAAGATTGATGTCTTTACCTAAAAGTTGAACGAGTTTTGATCACATTACCGCAAGAACAGGTTGCTGTGATTTCTTTATATTCAGGATGAATACCTTGTTTCATAGAAAACCTCAAAATGAAGCCACGCCGCCATAAGAACTTTCTCCCCACACCGCGTGAGTTAATAATACGCCATAATTGGCACCAAATGGATCGATGGATTATACTGAAAAAAATACAGATAAACATGTCTTTATTTTTCGTGTAAAAATCATTCGGATTTTTAACCGCACTTTTCTTTTATGTTAGCAAAATCTTCAAGTAACGCACCTTTTGCACAATCAGTGCTGAAAATGGTATGACAAATTTGGCTGCAAACATTTGCCGTGGCAACAAGATAAAAACGCTTTTATGGTGTGTGGCTTTCTGAGGTGATGTTGCAACAAACACAAGTCGCGACAGTGATTCCTTATTTTGAGCGATTTATTAAAACATTTCCAAATATCACCGCACTTGCCGATCTTCCCTGCAAGACGAAGTTTTGCATTTATGGTCTGGTTTAGGCTATTACGCTCGGGCGCGTAATTTGCATAAAGCTGCTCAGAAAGTGCAGGGATGAATTTAATGGAAAATTTTTCCTACAGATTTTATGCATGTTTGGGCGTTACCAGGCGTGGGGCGCTCGACAGCTGGAGCTATTTTTATCTTCCGTATTAAATCAGCCTTATCCGATTTTAGACGGTAATGTAAAACAGGGTGCTAGCTCGCTATTTTTACTGTTGAGGGTTGGCCTGGCGAGAAAAAGTAGAAAATCATTTGTGGACGTTGACGGAACAGGTTACCCCCACAGATCGTGTTGCGGATTTTTAATCAAGCTATGATGGATATCGGCGCGATGGTACGTACGCGAACTAAACCAAATGTGAGCTTTGCCCATTAAATTTTGGAGTGCTTAGCTTATCAAAAATCATAGTTGGGAAACGTTTCCGCTAAAAAGCCGAAAAGAAATATGCCAGAAAAAGAGACTTATTTTTGATTTTATCTAAAAATGGCAAAGTAGTGCTTGGAGCAGCGAGAAACTCGAGGGTTATGGAGCGGATTGTTTTTGTTTTCCACAATTTGAAGATAAAAGCTTCGTTCTTCATTTTTAGCGCAAAGAAAAAGTCAGCTATTATCAAGAATGGCCAGCTTTTTCGTCATACCTTTAGCCATTTCCATTTAGATATCCATCCTATTTATGCGAAAATGGACGAGTGTAATTAATATTGAGCAAGCTAATTTAGATTGGCGCAAAGTTGTGGAAAAATCCAAAAGAATATCAATCAAATCTATCAAGTGCGGTCAAATATTGGTATGATCCGCAAAATCCTGAACGAGATCGGGCTTGCTCAGCCCGTGAAGAATCTTTAATACAATTTGCAAGCGAATTATTATGGCAAGAATGGTATTTTGTGAGTATCTCAAACAAGAAGCTGAAGGTTTAGATTTCCAACTTTATCCTGGAGAATTAGGTAAACGAATTTTTGATTCGGTGAGTAAGAAAGCTTGGGGGCGAATGGATTAGAAACAGAACAATGCTAGTGAATGAGAAAAACTCAATGATGATGAATGGAACATCGTAAATTGTTAGAACAAGAAATGGTAAATTTTTCGTTTTGAAGGTAAAAGATGTTCATATTGAAGGTTACGTTCCTCCATCAAATTAATTGGCTGTTATACAATGAAAAAGTATTTAGTATTAGCGTTATTACCGCTTTTGTATGCTTGTAGCGATTCGTTGAATCGTGGAGGCATGAATTATGATGAGTCCTTTTGCAAAAAGACACACAGGCTTAGATATCCTCTGCAGGGCAATTCTCGCATAATATTGACCGCATTTGGGGCGTAAATGAATTGTTAGTGGCTAGTCGAAAAGATTACGTGAAATATACAGATTCTTTTTATACGCGTAGCCACGTGAGTTTTGATGAAGGTAATATCGTTGTTGAAACCCAGCAAGATCTAAATCGTTTACATAATGCTATTGTCCATACCTTGTTAATGGGGGCGGATGCAAAAAGGTATTGATTTATTTGCATCTGGCGATGTACCGATTAGCTCTCGCCCATTCCTTTTTGGGGCAGGTCAGTGGATCATCAAAGGGCAACAAAATTGCTAATCAAAGTTATTGCAGTAATTTCGCCACTTACTTGATTCAAAATAAATTACAAACTCGTCGATTACAAAACGGGCATACTGTGCAATTTGTTTGCGATTCCAATGATTGCAAATCACGTAGAAGTGCGTGCGCAGAAATATCTCACCATTAATTCGTAAAAGCGGCTGAACGTTATGGAATTGATGAAAGTTTGATTTTTAGGTATTATGCAAACAGAATCGAGTTTTAACCCATATGCGATTAGCTATGCAAATGCAATTGGATTAATGCAGTCGTGCCTCATACAGCAGGCCGAGATGTGTTTGCAATGAAAGGAAAGGGCGGTCAACCATCGACGCGTTATTTATATGATCCTGCGAATAATATTGATGCTGGGTATCTTATTTGTGGATTTTACAAAATCAATATTTAGATGGAATTACGAATCCAACATCAAAACGTTTTGCAATGATTTCTGCTTATAATAGTGGTGCCGGTGCTGTATTGCGTGTTTTTGATAATGATAAGGATATGGCGATTTACAAAAATTAACCAAATGTATCCAGAGCAAGTTTATCGCATTCTAACGACGGCTCACCCATCATCACAAGCTCGCAATTATTTGTTGAAAGTAGATAAAGCACAGAAAAATTCCGTGTAAGACGATAATTGAATTTTTTTCAGATAATCAAAAATGCTCGTTGGGAAATACCATCGAGCATTTTTATAATAAGGGCGGTTTATTTTAAAATAATTTTTATTATTTCGTTGTTTTAATAAACATATTGATGATTAACTATTCAAACGCAACGTTTTTGTATTTTTAAATTTAAGTGTTGACCGAATCCCGAAAAAATAGTTTAATACGCTCCGTTGTCAGGGCAGTAGCCAATAACGATAAGCCCTCGATAGCTCAGTCGGTAGAGCAGGGGATTGAAAAATCCCCGTGTCGGTGCAGTTCGATTCCGCCTCGAGGCACCATTTCCTCACTTAGTTCAGTCGGTAGAACGGTGGACTGTTAATCCATATGTCGCAGGTTCGAGTCCCGCAGGAGGAGCCAAATTTAGAAAAAGCCGCTAAAGAAATTTAGCGGCTTTTTTTACTATATTTTTCCAGAGCATAAATTATTTCTCCGTTTAAAACGGAAGTTATTAAGCATCAGAATTAATTCTGTTTCTTCCCATCCCTTTGTTTTTATCTTCTTTCTTTTTGTATTTTCATTAATGTTTTTGAATCAGTAAAGAAAAACGTTCATATGAACTTTATGTACATCCTTTATAAGGATTGAGATCTAGTTATAAAAAGGAGTAGTTTCTTACAGATTGTATATGAAATAAAAAGCCTTTATAGGGCATTCAAGGAAAATTCTTTTGCTATATCTAATAATCAGGTTTTATCTTCTATAGTTTGTTGTTTTTGATATTGAATTCTGGAGATCGTATTGTGATGGAATATGAGAGGGAAATAAGATAAATTCAATAATATAGATAAAAGCAAAACCCCGCGATTAATTGCGGGGTTTTGTTTAATCAAATAGTGCCTGAGGAGAAATGAATTAGTTATATAACATATTGATTTAAAAATAAGTTTATTTTTAGTTAATTTATTTTTGGTTTACTATTTTTGGTTACTAAGGCAAAAATCTGATAAATTACGGTATATCAAAAACTTTTTCTATTATAGTCTTCACCTCTTCACTTTTTGTTAAAAATAATAAAAATCCTTATTTATTATATATTTATAAGGGTGAAGACTATCTATTCAAGTCTTCACCAAGTCTTCACCAGTCTTCACCTATAAAAATAGATAAATTCCTATCTTAAAATTATCTTTTCAAACCCCAAAATCACCTAAAAATCACTGAATAAAAATATTTTACTCAACGCATCTAAACGTATCTAAACTATTGAAATTTAGGGTGTTTTACTTTATATTTTTTGTATATATATTGTTCTATGGGCTTTTTATAAGCCCTCTTAATTAAGAACAAATAAAGGGTAAAAAATGCTATACATGAAAAAATTAGAGATGAAGTAATTGAAAGATTAAAACCTGCTCTTTCAAGCCAAGTTAAACGTTTTTATAGCGGCCGCATCTTGGGTTAAATCCTTCTGAACAATGTCCTGCTATTTCCGTTTATTTAGAAGATATTAGTTTGAGATCAAACTTGCTCTTTGTGATAGTGAATTAAATGCAACACTCAATATTGCTATTTATTTTAAAACCTCACTCTGGCGAAGATGAATTAGATAATATTGCAGAATTAATTCGAAATACTATTTATAACAGCGAATTAAAATCTGTTCTTAATATTTCATTAAAGAGTTATGACTATAACTATGATGAAGAACAAGCCGCATGGATTTCATCAGTTCTTCAGTTTGCTATCAACTATCGATGAATAAGGACCAATTATGCTTAAAAATTAATCGAATTACGCCAGACAAAAGGCAGAAAAAGTCGCAGAAATGCGTGCAATGCTTGATAAAGCAGAAAAAGAAAAATCGTTCATTGGATGAAACTGAATCAGTAGATTTTGATAAATTGAAAGATTTAGTGAAACAATTGAGTGATGAAATCGAGTAAATACGAAACCGTAGCAGATGAAGAACGTAATCTTGGTGCGCAATCTAACCCATTAGAAACCCGCAGCACGAAACAATTTTCAAATGATGAATTGCGCCATTACATTAAAACTGGTGAACTTCGTAATTTAACGACAGCTAACGGTGAAGATGGCGGCTATTCAGTTATCCCGCAATTAGACAAAGAGGTCATGAAACGCAACAGATGATAGCGTCATGCGCCAGCTTTGTAATGTAGTTCGCTTGCCTATCGGTGCGAAAAAGAATACAAAAATTAGTATCGGCTGGCGGTGCAACCGTTGAGCATGGCACAGAGGGCACTGCACGCAACGGCACAGCAACCCCGAAACTTCACGAGTAACTATTGCTTTAAATTCTATCTATGCTTATCCAAAAACCACTCAAAAGTTTTTGGACTTCTCAAGCATTGATGTTTTAGGTTGGCTCACTGATGAAATCACTGAGACTTTCACTGAAACAGAAGAAGTGGATTTAACCTCTGGTGATGGTAACAAAAATCAAAAGGTTTATTGACCTACGAGACGAACAACTGAAAACGACAAAGTGCGCCCATTCAGCAAACTTCAAAAATCGAAGTAGCAGGTGCGACAAAAATTGAGGCAGACACTTTAATCGATGCGTTCTATACCCTTCACAGTAAATACCGCAAAAAATGCCGTATGGGTGATGTCATCAACCATTGCAGCAGCATACAAAAACTCAAAAAACAAAAATGGCGATTACATTTTGGCGAGATGGTTTTAACAACCGATGCACCAGCAACATTATTAGGCCGTCCAGTTTACTTCTTAGAGACAATGCCGACAGGTGGTGCAAATCAAGCCGTTATCGCTTTTTGGTGATTTCAAACGTGGTTACTTCATTGTCGATCATGAAACAGGCGTGCGAACCCGACCAGACAACAACCGAGCCAGGATTCTATAAAGTCCACACCGATAAATATTTGGGTGGTGGCGTGGTAGATTCAACGCAATTAAAGTGATTGAGACAACAGCGTAAATCATAGAGGGCGCAAAGCCCTTTTTGCTAATAGGTGAAAAATGAAGAAGAATTTGAAATCCGCTCTGCAACCATTGCTACCGATGAAGAGAATCAAAAGCTCGTTGGTTATGCGGTCAAATGGAACAGTCCTTCACAAGTGCTTTATTGTGATTTTGTAGAATCCTTTGCGCCTAAAGCATTCGGTGAAAGTTTAGCCAGTAGCGAAGATGTTCGTGCACTCTTTGAACACGACTACACCAGAGTTACTCGGTCGCACCAGTGCGGGAACCTTAAAACTAGAAGAAGATTCAATCGGCTTGCTTTTGAACTCCACCGCCTAATACAACTATTGGGAAAGATTTATTGGTGAGTGTGCGCGTGGTGATATTACAGGTATGTCATTTGGTTTAGAGCCAGTCAAGAAGAATGGGATTTTTGATGTAGAGGCCTTGCCAACGAACCGTACAAAAAGCCGAACTCTTTGAAGTTACCGTAACAAGCATTCCCGCCTATCCTGAAAGTAGCGTAGAAATTGCTAAGCGTTCGATGGTCGCTGCCAAAGAAAAACACAAGAACACTCTACCGCACTTTTGAAACAGTGGCTTGATGTGATGGAGGCTAATATGTGGAATCCTTTTAGACGAAAAGAGCAGCGTAGCGAGCCAACCACACTCGAAGAGCTTTTCTATCTTACATGGGCGTAAACAATACAGGTGCAGGGCGAATTTGTTAGTCCACAAACTGCAGAATCGTTACCCGCAGTAATGAATGCCGTTACCGTCATTTCGGAGGCGGTCGCATCAATGCCTTGTTATCTATACGCACTAAAAAGAAGATGGCCGAGAAAGAATCTATCGTCATCCTGTTGAATATCTTCTCAATGAAAATGCCAAACCGCAGCCAAACACCGTATCAATTCAAAAATACAATGATGCGCCATTGTTTGCTAAATGGTAACGCTTATGCCGTGATTGAGTGGAATAGCAAGGGCGAACCAATAAGCCTTACTCCCCTATCAACCAAGTGCGGTAAATATCTTCCGTAAAGTAACAGGTGAATATATTTATCAAATCACGAGACTTAAACGGGGTAACAAAAACTATCTTCAAGATGAGATTTTTACATTTACGCCATAGTTCTATTGATGGATTTATGGGGCGTTCCCCGATAACAGATTTGCCGTGAAACGGTCGGATTAGGTTTAGCCCTAACAACGCCATGGCGCAGCCATTATGAAAAACGGATTGATGGCAAGCGAGGCTTATCTCAACGGCTGAATGGTTAGATGATGCAAAAGCGCAGAAAGCCGTCAAAAGCTCTTGAACGTTACAAGGGGTGCGAAGAATGCAGGTAAAACCCCTATTCTTGAAGGCTCAATGGAATATAAACAATTAGGCATGACAAACCAAGATGCAGAATGGTTAGCCAGTCGCACGTTCACAATTTCCGATATGGCCCGAATCTACAATATTAGCCCGATTTTTCTTACAAGATTATTCGAATAGTAGCTATTCGAATTTCAGTGAGGCGAGCCACGCATTTCTTTTCTCAAACCTTGCGCCCTTGGCTTTACTAACTTTGAGCAACAACTCAAAGACGCCTTGATGATTGATTTAGGTAGCAACACCAATAAACGTTACTAATCGAATTTGATACAAGCGACTTATTGCGCACCAGTCAAAGCGAACGTTTCAGTAGTTATGATGTAGCAATCAAAAGCGGGTGTAATGTCTCCAAATGAAGTTCGCCGCCGTGAAGGTTTACCGCCTTATGAAGGTGGAGATGAATTTAGCCAGAGCTTGGAAACAAACTGTAGAAGTTAAACGCGGTGATGAACAAGAACAGGGGGCAAGCAATGGCAGTGATGCTTAAGGCGGGAAATATAACAGGGTCATCACCATTGAGGCGAGAAACTATCCTCGAGAGCGAGAAACCAATCTACACGGTGAACACTAAAGCATTTTGGAAACATATCGCAACCGTCCGCGCCAGTGTGAGAGCCATTGCAAGGGCGAGAGTATTTTTAGTGGCCCGTTTCAAATGGGTGAAAACATCATCCGCATTCGCATTCGCTACATTGAGGGCATTACAAACAAAATGCGAATTAAATACGGTAAACGACTATTTGATATTTATTCGGTGATAGACAGTATGGAATCACACCGAGAATTGCAGTTAATGTGTAAAGAGGGCGAGGCTTATGGCGAATATTAATTTAACCATCGATGACATCAAAGCGCATTTAAATCTTGATCATGATTTAGATGATGCGTTACTCGAAACCTATAAGGTCGCTACATTGGAAGTATGCCAAAAGCATATAGGCAAAAAAACTTTGGTGATGAAGAAACAGAAAACACCGTTCCGTTTACGCCATCAATTAAAAGTCGGCTGCTTAATGTATATCGCCTACCTCTACACAAACCGTGAGGCTATAACAGACTTAGCCAATCTTAAACAAGCACCCATGACGATTTCCGCACTATGGGAAGTCTATAGAGAGCCTTGCGCTTACTAAGAGTGTAGCTATGCCTTATCAACCATTAAGACGTTGTAGTTATCCAGGATGTAGAAACAAAGTGAAGTCGGGCAGATGTGAAGAGCATAAGCCAAAAGACAACCGCCCAAACAGCAGCGCACGAGGTTACGATCACAAGTGGAGTAAATACCGAGCACAATACTTAAAAGCATCACCCTCTTTGCGTGATGTGCTTAGGAGAAAGGCATCTACACGCCCGCTACAGTGATGGACCATATCAAGCCAGTAGAGAACGGACAAGCAGATCCGCTATTTTTGGGTTGAATCTAACCATCAATCTTTATGCCGTGATTGCCATAGCTACAAGACACGAGTGATGAGACCAACGCGGATTTGGTGCGAAGAAGTAAACCGTTTTGATATCGAAACAATTGAAGGTGTGCATATGTACACAGTTGAGTTGTATTCATATGGTAACAACTAAGCCAACCAATCCAAATTTGGATTGGTATAAATTTCAGACAAAGACAATTTGAACAGGTGGGGGAGTTTTTGAAAGAAAGTGGTAAGCCTAAAGAACCGCCCGCCCCTTTAATTTTTCATGCAAAGTAATTTTTTTGAAAATAAGGAAACACAATGACAGCCAAAAAGAAGAATTTACACACCCCTGCCAAGTTTTTAGATCCGATTGCTAAATCAGTATGGAAAGAGCGTATCCCTCAACTTCTTGAACGTGGCGATATTCAAGATGCCGATTTAATTCACCTTGAGTTATATTGCGTGAACTATTCTCTTTTTCCGTGCAGCCGTTGAAGATATTCATAAAAACGGCTTTTCAATCGTCAATAGCCAGAGGCACGCAATCAAGAAACCCCGCATTATCCGCGAAAGCTGATGCAGAAAAAGTGATGGTGAAAATGTCCTCACTATTAGGCTTTTGATCCAGTTAGCCGTAGAAAAAATCCTGTTGAAGTTGATTCAACCGATATGATTGATGAAATCCTCACAATGTAGGCTAAATATGGCAATCTGGCACGAATACGCAGAGAAAAATTCAATCAGGTGAAAATAGTGGCTTGTAAGAAGATAAAAACAAGCCGTAGCGCGTTATTTTAACGATTTAAACAACCCCGATTATTTCTTTGATCAAAGTGCGGTAGAAAAATTTATCGCTTTCTCGAAACTATGCCCACACGTTAAAGGACACTTGAGAGGTGAGCCGATTATTCTTTCAGATTGGCAAGTATTCCTCTTTGCCAACATTCTAGGATTTAAGCGTAAAGATACAGGATTAAGAAAATATCGCTCTGCTTACGTTCAAGTAGCAAGAAAAACGCCAAATCAACAGTAGCAGCCGTTTTAGCCAATTGGTTTTTAGTGATGGAAGGCGGCCGACAAGATATATACACGGCAGCCGTAAGCCGAGACCAAGCCCGAATCGTTTTTGATGATGCGCGTCAAATGTGCTTACTTTTCGCCTTTACTGAAAAACGGCTCAACATTCAACAGCACAAACTCATCAACCCTAAGAACAACAGTATCATGCGCCCTCTTGCCGCTAAATCTTCAACCATTGAAGGCACAAACCCTAGTTTAGCGATTGTTGATGAATATCTACCACACACGGACAGCAGCGTATATAGCGCGTTAGAGCTAGGGACAAGGCGCACGCCCAGAAGGTTTACTCTTGCTATTACAACGCGGGAAGTAACGTGATTTCGGCTTGTAAACAGCACTATGATTATTGTGCACAAATCCTTGAAGGGAATGAACAGAACGATAGCTTGTTCGTATTGATTTTTGAACTGGATGAAGAAAATGAAATCGACAAGCAAGAGAACTGGATAAAAGCCAATCCCAATATTGGTAAATCTATTCCTTACCTTGATTTTGAAAACACGATTAAAAAGCTAGGGGAATTCCTTCCGAATGGGTGGAAATGCTTACCAACGATTTAACGTATGGTGTCAAGGCACAACCCCGTGGCTAGGCAGAGAGGAAACTGGGCGCAATGCGAACGGCAGTACACCGAAAAAGCGATTTACTTCACCAAGATTGCTATTTAGGGCTGGATTTATCAAGTACCAACGACTTAACAAGCCTTTGTTATACATTCCCACACGGAAACAAAGTGCGCTTGCTTACACGACACTATATTCCCGAATTCCAGCTTAACAACGTGGCAAATAAAAACCGCGCAATGTATCGAAACTGGGTGCGTAGTGGTTGGTTAATAGCAACGGAAGGGGATTGTATCGACTACGACAAAATAAGAGACGATATTCTCGAAAGATGCACAACGTTTCAATATTAAGATGATTGGCTTTGACGTATGGAATGCAACCCATTTACGCACCACAATTACAAGCGGCAGGGCTTGAGGTTGAGCCATTCCCGCAAACCTATCAACGATGTAGCCCGGTGGCGAAAAGTGCAGAAGTATTAATAAATAGACAGATGATAGAACATTATGGCGATCCAGTGCTTACCTGGGCGCTATCCAATGTGGTGATGGAAACCGATGCCAACGCCAACATTAAACCAAACAAGAAGAAAGCCGCAAACAAAATCGACCCAGCCGTAGCCTTTCTGATGTCTTTCAGCACTTATCAACTGAATATGGTGATTTTGATTTTCGAGCTTTCAGATGAACACAAACACGCATTAGAACAATTTAATGGTGATGATTTATAACTTCAGAGGAAACTATGGCAGTTCAAATAAAGGCTTAAAGAACTTGAGCAAAACTTAAAAACTAAACAAGGATATAAACAAAGTCGCTGCAAAAAGCAATTAGAAAAGGACTAAATAGCGCGGCCAAGTCGGTTGAAAAACAATCCAAGCTCGAATGTTCCAACATTGAAGAGTAGCACTAATTTCCGACAAAAAGGAACAATTAAAAACAACGTTCGACATAAAACAAGGGTAGCCAAAGATGGCCTAAGCGGTATCACTGCAATTCGAGTTATGCGAACAAACGGCCGTAGAATGGCAAAAATTGGGGAAAATACAAAAGATAAAATCAGATCCATTTTACTGGTGGATGGTTGAATATGGCACAGTAAAAATGAAAGGTCGTCATTATATGGAAAAAGGCTTTAAATCTGGTGAGAGCTACAGGCTCTAAGAAATTGCAAAAAGAAGTTGCAGAAGAAGAATTAAAAAGCGTTCAAATAATAGAAAAGCCCGACATTTCACAATGTTGGGCTATTTGTCTAAAACTTACATGCAGGACGATGATTAGGCATTCACTCCTTAAAGTTTGCGGCAAACTTCCGAAAAAGTAAGCCGCTCACGTTTAGAAGACTTTGAAAATATTTCTAAATTCAAAGCGAGACTATTATAAAACTTTTTCTGATGAACAAAAATAGCCGTAACTTAACGCATCTAAACTTTTGATAAAATAGAACAAGAAATAAACAGAGAAACAAGGGGAAAAGTATGATTAAATCCGTTTTATCCGCATTTGGTTCATTTGTATTTTTCTGCTTTAGATTTTTGTTATTTTTGGCTATATTGCTTTTTGTTGGCTTGTTGGTTTTCATCTTTTGGCCAATATTAAAATGGCCTTTACTTGCTTTTTCTAATAGGTGCTATCGCCTTCTTTTGTTATCTAATATACAAGATAAAAAGAGAAACCAAAACCACTAGAACAAGACGAAAACTATTATCTAGCTGGGCAGAACAGAATTGCAACGCCCTATCATTCAACGGTTTTACAAAAACAAGAGGAAAATAAACCGTTCATTAGCGGAACAATAACGCATATTGGAAATGACGGAAAAGAAACTCAATTAGGCAATATCACTATCCATTTTAAAAGTAAAAGGAATAATTAATCAAATAAAGCGCATCTAGGCTGATCCCCGACAGCAAAGCACCTTACTTTGTTGATGCGCTCCTACGATAAGGACAAATGCAAAAGGGGCGTTTGATGAGTAAACTACTTGATGTTGATCTCGAAGAACAAAAAAACTGTTAAAGAATGGCTGAAAAATATACGGTATTTCATTTGATGAAAATCAAACAGACGAAGAACTAAGAAAATTATTATTTAATAATTTTTATACCCCCTAAAAACTTGCTATAAGTATTTGTTACTGGGAAAACGCCCTGACTAGGTGAGGCTATTGATTTGCTTGATAAGCTCGAGTATTTGATTTTTCATTGGGTTCGTGAGAAAAATAAATTTATTATAGATATTTTAAAGTAATGGCGTTACAGCTGAAAAAATGATGGAGCATAATGAAAAAGATAATGAATATGGAGAATTATCATTAGACTGTATTGGTTGTTTAAAGACAGATTTTTAATGAACTTTATGCGCTCAGTGAGGTTTCGCCAACAGAACGAATGAAGTTAGGAAAAACCCAAAAACCAAGAAACCCGATCAAATCAAGGCTGAAGAATGGGTTAAAGATGTATGGAGAATGCATCCTGATGTTACACAAGGACAAATGGCAATAGATGTTAAAGATGCTTTAGACCTACCTCAAACAATTAAAACGATAACTGGATGGATTAAACCTCTAGACCACAAAAAGGAAAGAAAAAGAAAACCTAAAAGATTATTACCAATAAGCAACTTATTTCCTGAAATAAGCTACTTTTCGCCATTATTCCATTTCTAAAAATCAGTTCTAATACCTCTCGTAACGTTTACAAACACATTTTATGTTTAACTACGAGAGGTATTTTTTTCATGAACAGAGCTCAAAAATTAAATCTGAATTTAAACCCACAGCAAAACTAATCTCTGGTGAAACCGCTTTTGCCATATTGTTGGCTTTGGTCGCACCAAACTCAACTTGCTTGTAAAAGCTAAAAATTTCCTCAACCAATCCGCTTTTCACAAAAACTTTGTTCGTTGGGATTTAGAAGAAGTAGAATCAATGGATTGAAGAACTAGAAGCTGCACTGCTTAATGGAGGGAATATGGCGACAAGATTAATGACAATCGCTTTAGAACTTATTTCCAATCCTCAAACCGGAATCAGCAGGAGAAAAACGGAATCGTTGTTTAGATATTCCATTTTTCACTGAAAGCAATATTCAACATTCAATTAATTTATTAGGAGGTATCCAATGAATCTTCAGGAAAAATTTGAGCAGGAATATAAAACTGCTCCATTGACTATCACACAGAAATTAGTTTATCCGCATTTCGTCATAAATTACTCAGAAGAATTTGATTTGTTTTTTATTCAGTATTTAACTTGGATAAAAACAATACTTTTTGTGATGAGGTTGGCACGGAATTACTAGATGCTTTGTTATCCGGCATAGCAATTAAACAAAAGCACTTGCGAAATTCCGCTATTAGTGACTAAACAGGATTTTAGATTTGATTTACTCGTTAGAGACTTCAAACCCGATTATTAATCTTGATGAGCAATATCAAACATTACAGTAAAACAAAAAGCCCACGTTAGCGCGCGGGCTTATATCATGGAGTTCAATCATGAATATAATTTATGTAAATTATAAACAATGTGAAAATAATTACAATACATTTCGCTTTACAAAGTGCGGTCAAATTTGCAGAGTATATTTACACCTTAGCAAAAATCTAAGGTCAGCCGTGAAAGCTGAACTATTTACTACTGGCGAACGATAGCACGCCATTAAACCGTGCTTTTTGTTCGTGACATTCGCACACAAAAGAATATGCGGATTTTGTTTTTCAATCTAAATCCGATCATTCTCTCAATGGTAGAGCGTAATGAGCCGTCTTTGACGGGCTGTTTTTCCAGTAGAAACAGTTTTTCCACCTTGTTACGTTCTACCGCCCGACCGTGGAAAGTCTAGCGGTAGTTCCTGAAAAATTTACTACTGGAACTTACGCAAATGTATCAATTCATTTTTTTGCGCTTATTCGCGCACCTCAAATCAAAAATCAGACTTCTTGCCGATAATGAACAACAAGCACGTTCACGTTTTTACCGATGAGCGACACCTTGTTGTTGTTGGCAGAATTAACCAAACCCACTCAAAAACAACCACACTTTAGCGGCACTTCCTACCCTTTTCTGTATCTGCTGAAATGGAGGTGGCACATGGCTAACTCACATTATCCAAGTAGAACAATGCCAGATTAATTTATTTAAAAGCTCCAGATGGACGGATTAAGTCAATTAGAAAGCATGTTATTGGCGTTATATATCAACCCTGATGTGTTCGATGAAATGGATTCTTTTTGATATTGCCTACACTATCAAAGGTATTAAGAACCCTATTGAGCTATATCAAAGTTGATATGGAAGAACGCATAGCTTTTTATTGAAGGCGTACAGGGGAGTCAAGCAATGACTGAGCAAGTGAACCTACCCTATCAATTAATCTTTGTTTATGACGATGGCGACCAATTCATGGCGGGTAAATATGACACGCTTAGAGAGGCGTTACAGGCAAAAATCAGATGTAAGCACAGAAATAGGACAAAGCCGATATTTGCGGTCGAGTGTTCGAAGTGATACACGATTTTGAAAGGGGAGACAATGAAAGCTAAAAATCAAAAAGCATTCAAAGAACCCTATACACCGACACCCGAGCAGTTAGAGAAATCTTGTAAACGGATTAAACAATTTCTTAGCCTTTTGCAGAAGATTATCTACACTCTGGACACACAAAGGACTGGCGGCATCAATCGAACAAATCAAGAAAGCAGCAACAATTAGAAAGGTGGCACAACATGAAACCAAGTAACCAATGCAACTAACTTCAAGCAGTGGAAAGATAACCGCAATGCAAATCTGCATTCTGACTAACCAGCAAACCAAAGTGAAACTCTACATCGAATCCCTTATCTTTTAAATTCGCCCAGCTGTCACGCCAATTCAAGCTGATTCTGGACAGTAACCAGAAAGTGTTTAGAGGTTTATCCTGATGATTTCCATCACAAAATCAAGTTTAGAGATGAACTTACTGATTTAGTGGTGAGATTGAAAAACAGGCGGAAAAGTTATTTAATGAAATGGTTAAGGCGCAAGTGTAAAACTTAACCAAAATAACCAAGAAACAATCAGAAACTTTAATCAAGCCAATGACTACTTAATCCATAAGTTCGGTGAAGTGATAAAACAGATTGAGCAGTTACAAGTTGAATATGTTTGAATTCTGTAGTTTTACTCAAAAATGAGAAAAACTTAATCGTTAGCGAGGATAAATAAGATGGATATGAATCAAAAACTAGACTATTCGAAATTAAGTGCTCTCGAATTAAAAGCGATCGCAATGAGTTATCGAAATATGCTTGAAAAATAAAGGTGAAACCTTTCATTCCTCTTTACCTTATTTAAGTGGAGCAATAGAAGTATTAGCTGAGGAATTGGCTGATTGTCCAGCCATGAATATTGATGAATTAAAGATTCTTCATGATGAACTCTTAATGGTCAATAAGCATTTATTACAAATGGCACCGAAACCACCTTCATCTAATCCAGAAGAAAAAGTAGCAACTTTAACTAATGATGAGATTATTGATGGATTGCTGAAAAATAACATAGCGCTCTCTTTAGTTAAAACCTTTAAATACTTTCAAGAGGTGATTGCTGACCGTATCAATGCTATTGAAAACGGAGTGATTAAAGGGGTGAATAATGGCACGATTAATTAATGCACCGCACCTTGCGGATCAAGTTCATGAACCTTACTCCGATATTTTTATTCTTGCTGGGCGTAAAGCCTGGCAAGCATGGGATAACAGGAAAGGGTGAAGAATGGCTCTTGTTATGTTCTTTTAATTCACGGATTAGATAGAAATATAAAACCAGTTATTCTTGCTGAAAAACAATTGAGAATATTTCTTCTATCCGCATAGTAAAAGAAGATCAACGATCAGTAAAACTTGTTCAATATGGTGAACTAGCACAAGCTGAAATAACGGCTATTTGTCAAAAACTTGGCTAAAAACTCTGATGCAATAGATGTCAAACTTCTTGATTCTGCAGCGCCAGACTAAAGAAGATTTAAGTGCTTATATTCAACGCTTACGCAATGATAAAGATACTGCAGATCTCGCAGAACAATTAGTACCGCCAGAGAAATTAAAAAGAAAAAGACGGAACGAACAAAAATCACGAGCCTTTCAAAAGTGGTTAAATTTAGATATGGCACTACAGCGTGGTTGCAGAGAAATCTATACTTATGATGGTAAAACATGGAATAAACAAGAGAAAATGATGACTTGGAAGAGAAAGCAGTTAAATTTCTCGATGAAAAGTAAATTTAACTACAGCGATTCTACAATGAGCGGTTAATCAAGACATTAAAAGCTCAATTGCCAAGAATGGGAGAAATGTCTAACGATTTGATAGCCTTTGAGAATGGCGTGTTAAATCGCAATACAATGGAATTTGAATCGCATAATCGGCAAAACTGGCTAACCTCTTGTATTCCTCATAAGTATGATAAGCATGCTACTGATACACCGCACTTTGACAAATGGTTGAGCTTTGTATCTGATGGAAACAAAGAAAAAGCAAGAAACATTCTAGCCGTTTTATATGCGATCTTAACCAATCGTTATAACTGGCAAATGTTCTTTGAAATTACAGGAAAAGGGGAAGTGGTAAATCTGTGTTTGCCAGTATCGCCACTTTATTGGCTGGTGTAAAAACACTGCATCAAGTAACTTAGAAAAAGCTTGATGATGAACGCGGACTATCTGGACTTGAAAATAAAACGCTGATTTTATGCCCTGAACAATCAAAATATGCTGGAGACGGTAGCGGTTTAAAATCTATCACTGGCGGGGATACTGTAAGGGCGAGATATAATTATCAAGATGCATTTGATGTAAAAATCACGGCCCTAGTTATGCTGATAAATAATAGACCTTGTTCATTTTACAGAGCGTTCTGGTGGAGTTGATCGAAGACGTGTTATTTTTGACTTCAAAAGATAGTACCAGAAGATGAACGCGATCCGCATTTTATGGATAAAATCACTCTAGAAGTGGGCGGAATTATTCGCAAGGTGTTTGATTCATTCCCTCCAAATGATGCGAAAAAGGCTTTAAAAGCACAAATGGAAAGCCAAGAGGCGTTAGAAGTTAAAAACTATCTGATCCACTTACAGACTTCTTCGGTTATTTCTGCACGACAGAACAAACAGATGGGCTTTTTATTGGTGTTACAAGCATGGGATTAGACAAAATAAGAACGCACCTTTACCCAGCCTATTTAGCCTATACAAAGGCGATGAATATCGCTGAATTAGGGCTGAACAATTTTTGTAATTGGGGTTGAGCAAAGCCTTAAAACAGAATGGCAATAAACATGATTTCATGAAGAAACATACCAAAACTGGACGTAGGGACAAATATCCATTTTAAGGAGTTTTTGATAGTTTTTCGAAATGAAATGTTTAGTTAAAAATAGCGAGTTAAACCCGCTTTTTTATTGAGTCTTCACCAAAAGGTGAAGGCTTGGTGAAGGAGTTAAAAGGGTAGTTTCACCACTTAAAGTATTGATTTGTAAATAAAAACACTAAAAGGTGAAGAGGTGAAGACTAAAACCTATAAAAACTTTTTAATATACTAATTATAAATTTAAGTTCATTCCGCAAGATTCACAATAATCACCGATAAGCTGCATTATAGGTTTTCTTTCTTCTAAATAATTATATCGATTGTAAGTATTTTCTAAATCGTCCCCACCTTCTAATAAATGAGAGAGAATAGTTTCAGATACATTGCGTTCAACTTTATGAGAGCTAAGAATGTTTTTAATAAACGCACGGATGCCGTGAGCAGTTAATTTATCTTTATAGCCAATTCGTTTTAAAAGCAACATTTGACAGTTGCTTTTATTCATGGGTTGATTTTTGATGAGCGACCAGCAAAAAAACAAAAAGAGCTATTTTTCAGAAAACAGTTTCATCACTTCTAAAAGCTGAATTGCTTGTGAAGATAAAGGCACAGTATGCGGTCGTTTTTATCTGCTTGTCCTTTCATTTTTCTTTTTGGGATATTCCACAACTTGTTATCAAAATCAATTTCTGACCATTCCGCATTTTACCGCCTCTTTTTGGTCGTAATGCAGTTAAGAATGACCAACAAATTAATAAATAGGTTTTTCTTCCTATACGAGCATTTTGCTAAGTCTTGGAATAATTTTGAGAGTTCATCAAGTTTAATAGTGGGATGTGGCGTAGAGGATTTTTATATAGAAGTTTTTCACGGCCAATCTGCAGTTATGACTTTTCTATGATACCTTGTGTTATCGCATGATCCATAATTGCACCGATAGGCTGGTGGATGAGGGTGTTACTTCTATCTGCTATTTTTCATAAATGCTAACTAACTCTTTTACTTTTTATTTCTGATACATGCTTATCGCCAATATAAGGGAAGATATGATTTTTCAATCTTTCCCAATTCTTTTTCTCGTGTTTCTGGATTTTTAGCTTTTTTCTTTTGTAGATACCATTAAAGTAACTTTCTGCAACAGAATGGAAAGTATCTTTTAAACGGTTTTCATATTCTTGTTGGATGCGGATTTTTCTTCTTGTGGATCGATACCTTTCGCAAGTAACGCACGATATTCTTCACGTTTAGCACGGGCATCTACTAACGATAATTCTGGATAACCCCTGGGCCATTTTTGTTCTTTTTCCGGTTACTGGTCTAGCGTAGTTAAATCGCCAGCTTTTAGAACCACTAGGGTAATATTAGCAGCAATAAGCCCTCACCATCAGATAGGGGTATATTCTTTCTCTTTTGGTTTTAGCATTTTTGATTTCAGTCGGGAGATAAAGGTTTTACTATTCTAGCCATCTTGTAATTTCACTGATAAGGTTTTAGTAACCATTATAAGTTTTGGTTACTATTTTTGGTTACTAAAATTTGCGATTAAAGACAATTAGAGACGATTGGATATGAGGGGCGAAAGTGCTATAAACCCTTGTGAAACCTGGATAAAACAAAAACCCCGCGATTAGTTTCGCGGGGCTTTGTTTCAGTCAAATAGTGCTCTGGGCGAGACTTGAACTCGCGACCTGT
>BNJS01002788.1_pt1 | contig 34664 bp, 37 predicted proteins | sample 8540461 | NCBI WGS metagenome assembly BNJS01 (sample SAMD00202454, study PRJDB9452) | human saliva metagenome | isolation source: human saliva | place: Japan
GAAGTTACGTATTACAACTTCTCGCCCTGCTCATTATGTTTGTCGCAACGGCAGAGCTTTGCGCTCAAGGTAACGGCAATGTAGGTATCAATGCAGCTACTTAAGATGGGGAAGCAAAGCTGGGCTGAGGAGAAAGAGATACTGCTTGCCACGGAAATTCGTGAAGATAATTGAATTAGCCCCGCAGTCGGAGAACCTTCTAGTTTCATATCTCCATCGACCCTCAGATCGAACGAAGTGCTTGCCCAGTGCCGACAGAGCATGTCTATCTCATGAGATAAGCAAACGCCTCAGACCAGCAGTATAAAGATCTGTAGAGGTGCGCGCAGTGAAGGAATGACTTCCAAGAACGCGCAAATCCTTTGATGCCACGCTTCCAAGTCAATGCTGAGAGCACCGAATTTCATTTTGGTGATCGAAGAGTTTGCCAGAGCCGGCACATCAGAACAAGGACAAAAGCAAGGCGGAATTCCTCGTAAGCTCTGTGGACTCACGCTCTCCGACAAGCAGCGTGAAGCCCCTGAATGCAGGTAGCACGCTCTACCTCAGAATATGATGAAAGCAAGGCAGGCTTCAAACTGCCTATGTCCGTATGGACATGAAGGAAAACCGCACAAGATTCTATAAATGGAATCCCGACAAGAAACAAGACAAGAGTAAGGTTGAAGCCGTAGCCGAGGAAAATAGAACTCAGGTTGCGGTCAATAACCACGGCAAAGACCAATGAGCCACGAAACCTCAAAGAACCGCTCAAATCCCAACAAACCCAACCCACAGAAGCGCAGCAAACCAAGCAGAACAAAAAGCAAAGCGCGGTCGCAAGATGTAAACAATAAATAAACAACAAATAAAATAAGCTATGACAACCTGTATCATTGCCGAAAAAGTACTCCGTGGCGCGTGACATTGCGCGTATAGTTGGAGCGAATCGACAGAAGACGGCTTCGCTTGAAGGAGCAGGCTACCTTGTCACTTGGGCATTTCGGTCATCTCATCACCTTGTCAATGCCCGAACAATATGGCTATGGCGCTTACAAAGCCGAGGAACTCCCCATCGTTCCACAGCCTTTCCAGCTCATGGTGCGCCAAATCCGCAAAGGCAAAGACTTTGAAGACGACCCAACCGCCCTTTAAGCAACTCAAAAATCATCCGTTCCTGTTTTTGAAAAAGCGACCAAATCATCGTAGCCACCGATGCCGGACGAGAAGGAGAACTCATCTTCCGCTATATCTATGCCTACCTAGGTTTCCAAAAGTACTTCCGGCGACTTTGGATTTCGTCCCTCACCGATAAAGCCATCCGAGAGGGACTCGCCCAGCTCAAAAGCTGGATGCGCGTATGATGCCCTTTATCTTGCAGGCAAGGCACGCAGTGAAGCCGATTGGTTAGTCGGCATCAATGCCAGTCGAGCCTTGTCCATCGCTCGACGCGGAGCCTATTCACTAGGTCGTGTGCAAAACACCACACTAGCCAGTGATCTGCCGTAGGTATTTAGAACATCAAGGATTTCTCGTCCGTCCCTTTTTGGCGATTACAAGCCTTTGTACAGAAAGACGGTGTCCTTCTTCAGACGCACTTGTACAGAGGATTTTCGCTACCGAGGAGAAGCACAGACCGCTTTTTGCTACGCTAAGCCGTCAGTCCTCCTGGTAGCCACCTCTGTCAGTCGCAAAGGTTGCAGCAATGCCCCCACCTTTGCTCTATGATTTGACAAAGCCTTCAAAAGAAGCCAATCGCCAACTAGGGATTTTCCGCAGACAAGACCCTTTCTCTGGCACAGTCCCTCTATGAAAAGAAAGTAACGACCTATCCCCGTACGGGCAGTCGTTACATTAGCCAAGATGTCTTTGAAGAAGTGCCACGGCTCTTGGTGTACTAGGAAAAAGCAGTTGAAAAGTCCACTCAATCCTCACTCCGTAGACGACAGCAAGGTGACCGACCACCACGCCCTCTTGCCCACAGGTGAGGGAAATCCCCAGACATTGTCATCCGACGAAGCTGCTATCTACCAAATGATTTGCATTCGTTTGTAGCAGCCTTTGCCCCCAATGCCCAAGAAGAGCGTATGCAGATAGAACTAACTGATGGCACTCATCGCTTTGTCTGGCGCGGTAAACAAATTTTTGTCGCAAGGATGGAAAGCCTATACTTCCCCAAGGAGAAAAACACAATCCGATGAAAGCGAAGAAGCCAAGGAAGAACTGCTCGCCGAGCTTCCCAATGTTCAAGAAGGTGAGAACCTCCCTCTTGACCACGGAGCAATTACGCAACATAAGACCAAGCCTAAGCCCCTGTTTACAGAAGCTACGCTGCTCTCTGCGATGGAAAATGCAGGACGAGAAATAGAAGATACAGACACTCGCAAAGCCATCAGTGATTGTGGCATCGGTACACCAGCCACGCGCGCCAGTATCATCGTAACCCTCCTACTTCGTGACTTTATCCGCAGAGAAAAGAAAACACTCCTCCCCACGGAAAAAGGCTTATCCGTTTATGGCATCGTCAAAGATCAACGCATCGCCAATGCAGAAATGACGGGTAATTGGGAACTCGCTCTCTCTGCCATTGAAGCAGGCAAAGCATCTGTCGAGGACTTCTCTACACGCATCAAGGACTATACCGCTGAAATCTGTCGTGAACTCCTTGCTTTACAAATAGTGCAGCCTCAATATCCCACTTATCGTTGTCCGAGTGTGCGGTAAGGACACCGTGGGCATCTTCCCAAGGTGGCGAAATGCAAGAGTGAAGGTTGCGATTTCCACGTCTTTCGCGAGATATGCGGCGTCACCCTCACCGAAGCGCAGACGAAAGACCTCCTGACGACCAAGCGCACAACTCTCATCAAAGGTTTTCAGAGCAAAGCAGGCAAGAAATTCAATGCCCATCTCATTTGCTTCGTGGAGATGGTTCCACCGCATTTGAATTTGACAACACCACCTCTAAACCCAAAGGTAGAAAGTAAGCCATAAAAACGTGGGAGATTTCATCAAAAAAGTCCGAGCTTTTTTAGAAAATCTCCCACGTTTTCTCGAAAACAAGCCACATTTTTTGGAAACAAGCTATCTTTTCTGCGCTCCCTCCTTATCCTTTACCCTCCATTCAATTCTCTCATTTCTTTACTATGTCTTACAACAAAAAAGCTGTATTAGCAGCCAACACAGCAGCCATAGGTCTTCTCCTTCGTTTGGAGAAAAGAACAACGCACCGCCACAGAGGAAGAACAAAAAGTACTGCGTGCCTATCAAGGTTTTGGCGGATTGAAGTGCATCTTAAACCGAACCGATCAACCCGAAGACATCCGCTATTGGGCAAAGTCCGAACAAGACCTCTTTGCCCCCACTTGCGCACTTAAACAACTCATCTATCGAGAAGCCCCCAGTGCCGATATGGCTAAACGCTATTGGGAGAGCATCAAGGCAAGTGTCCTCACCTCATTTTATACCGACACACGCATCGTCAATGCCATTGCCGACTCCTTAGAGAAAACAGGGGTAACCTTTCGCACTTGCCTAGACCCTTCCTTAGGAATGGGGGCATTTGCCGAAACCCTCGCCCCACACGTAGGTCAGGTGGACGCCTTTGAAAAAGATTTGCTCACCGCACGCATAGCCCAAAGTCTGCATCCTCTAGGGCAAAGCACTATCTTTGTGCAGCAAGCCCCCTTTGAAAGTATAGAAGAACGCGCAGAAGCCGACAAGTATGACCTTATCGCCAGCAACATCCCCTTTGGTGATTTTATGGTCTATGATAGAGCTTACAACAAAGGACAAGACGTCATCAAGAAAGAATCCACACGTGCCATCCACAATTACTTTTTCATCAAAGGACTCGACAGCATTCGCGAAGGAGGAGTGCTGGCTTTCATCACCTCACAAGGCTTATTAGATGCCCCACGCAATGAAGCCTTCCGCCGTTATTTGATGGAGAATAGTAAGCTCATCTCAGCGATTCGCCTGCCCGGAGGAATGTTCAGTGAAAATGCAGGAACAGAGGTAGGGAGTGACCTCATTGTCCTGCAAAAACAAAGTGGAAAAGGCATTGCAACACGGGATGAAGAAAAGTTTGTACAGACCGTTGCAGTTCCCAAAGGTGATGGTTTCTCAATAGCATTCACACACAGTGCCCTCTTTGAAGGCAATTGGGAAGACATCCAATCGCACACCATCGCCACTACTCGAGTAATGGGAACAGACCCTTATGGCAAACCCACGTGGGAGTATCAATTTGAGGGCGAAATTCAAGAATTGGCTGACAGTTTGCGTGAGCAACTCTCACACGATATAGAAAAACGATTTGACCGCAAACTCTACCGTACAGGCGTTGCAATGAGTGAAGAAGAACGCCAAGCCGAAGCCGAAAAGAAACTGCGAAAACTGGGTGTGACCGCAGGATTATCAGGGCAGAAAGAAAAGAAGGAACAACCAACTCCACAAGAAGAAAAGGAAGCAAACGATGCCTACAACCTGATGCCCAAGACCATTCAAAAGCAGCTCCCCAAACTCTATTCCACACAAAAAGAACTGGTTGGCGATAAAACAGCGTATGCACGCTATTTCTTTCCGATGGGTGCTTACACCGCCTATATATTAGAATACGACCCCAAGACCCGAATAGGTTTTGGAGCCGTAACGATGGGTTATGGTTGGGAACTTGGAAATATGTCTCTCGATGAAATGCAAGAAGTGAAGGTACACGGCTTGGGTATAGAACGCGATTTGTATTTCACGCCCTGCAAACTCCACGAAATAGAAGAACTAGAAGACTTGGTGCAAGGACAATTCACCAAGGAAAAAGTACAGATAGAAGAAGCTATTGCGGAGGAGATAAAGGAAGAGATTAAGGAAGATACAAAGGAGCAGGAAGAAGTAGAGACGCAAGAAGAACAAATGACTCCGCAAACAGATATTGCAGAAATAATCTCTGAAGAACCCGCTCCCGAAGGTGTACCGACATTGACCCTATTTCATCAATATGAAGAGAAAGCAGAGAAGCGACCAGACGTGGAAGCCCCACGCGAGATGAATGGGCAAACTGTTTATTTCGATGACGACCACCATCCCATTGTAGAAAGCAACAATGATCAGGAGTATCTGCTCTTTGCTCCCGAGGAATACACGCTGTGGACACAAGAAGTAGAGCGCGTCAGTGCAGAACTAAAAGCCAATACACCCAAGAAGGCAACCGCTAAGACGCAAACAAAGTCAAAGACAAGATCACAGACAACCGCAAAGTCTAGGGAAAGCCACGCAAAGCACAACTTCCGAGCCTTTCGCTTTTTGACTTTGTCAATGAAGACACCACGCTAAAACCACAGTCCCATAGCGGAGGTGAAACAAATCTTTGATGCCAATCCCCGACCATTTCTTTCTGCCCCCGATAGTCATCTGCGTGATGGCTCAATTGTGGTGCAGAAAGGACAAGTGGGCTATCTCTCCGACCTCAAGCGACAACCCACCTTTCATCCGATGGATTTGCCCCTCACGCAAATCACACGCCTAAAAGCTTATGTGGAAATTCGTGAGTGCTACCACCGTCTCTATGATTATGAAGCCACCAACCACGCAGAAGATAAAGAAGAGCGAGAAAAACTCAATCGCTTGTACGATAACTTCGTAGCACGCTGGGGAGCACTCAACAAAAAAGCCAATACCGACCTCATCAAGATGGATGCCACGGGAGTAGAAATGCTATTTCTGGAGCGTTCCGAACAAGGAAAGTACACCAAAGCCGACATCTTCGACCATCCCACAGCCTTTTCAACCTCAGAACTCACCATTGCTTCCGACCCCTTGGAAGCACTTGGCGCATCCCTCAACAAATATGGCAGTGTAGAACTCGAGTTATATGTCTTCGCTTCTACCCTGAAATGGAAGAAAGCGATATCATCTCTGCTCTCGAGGGACGCATCTATTATAACCCAGAAATCGAAGGTTACGAAGTAGCAGACAAATTCATTTCAGGCAATGTCGTCGAAAAAGCAGAGCGCATCAGTTCTTGGCTCTTAGACCATCCCAACCACGAAGAAGCCTCAACAGAGTTTGGCAGTCCCTCATAGCCGCCAAAACCCACTCCCATTCCCTTTGCAGAATTGGACTTCAACCTTTGGTGAACGTTGGATACCCGCAGGCGTTTATGGACAATTTGCCACAGAGTTTTTTTCGATACAGACCTAAGAGTGGGCTATCATCCCAATATGGACGAATATACCATCGGTTGCGACCACAAGAACGGTAATATCTTGCATAAATATGCCGTGCAGGGAGAGTTTCGCAAATACGATGGTTTGCATCTTCTTAAACACGCCTTGCACAACACCATTCCCGACATCAGCAAAAGCAAGGAAGTCATCGACCCCCTCACCGGAGAAGAACGCACCATCAAAGTGCGTGATGGAGAGAAAATCCAACAAGCCAATAGCAAGATTGAGGAAATCAGACAAGGATTTGTGGATTGGTTAGGCAGACGTCCCGACAGTTTCAAAGAACAGCTGGCTAATCGTTACAACGAACTCTTTAATTGCTTTGTTCGTCCAAACTTTGACGGAGGACATCAGAGCTTCCCTAACTTAGATCTCAAACGATTAGGCATCCCTGACTTATACAAGAGTCAAAAAGACGCTGTGTGGATGCTCAAAACCAATGGCGGTGGTATCTGTGACCACGAAGTAGGAGCAGGAAAGACCCTCATTATGTGTACAGCTGCCTATGAAATGAAGCGATTAGGGATAGCCAACAAGCCCATGATTATAGGACTAAAAGCCAATGTCTTTGATATTGCCGATACTTTCAGAAAGGCATATCCCAATGCGCGCATACTCTATCCCGGTAAAGACGATTTTACCAAACAAAATAGACAGCGCATCTTTGCCGACATCAAGAACAATGATTGGGACTGCATCATCTTGACCCACGAACAATTTGGAATGATTCCGCAGGCTTTAGAGGTGCAAGAAGCCATATTTCCAAAAGGAAAAGGACTCCATAGAGGAGAACTTAGAGGTTTTGCGCAGAGAAGGCAAGGACATTTCCAAAGCCATGCTCAAAGGTTTGGAGAAACGCAAACAAACACTAGTAGTGAAATTACACGAGATACAAGACAGTATCGCCGAACGCAAAGATGACGCAGTGGATTTTAAGATGATGGGCATCGACCATCTCTTTGTAGACGAAAGTCACCAGTTCAAAAACCTCATGTTCAACACTCGGCACGACCGCGTTTCCGGCTTAGGAAATCCCGATGGGTCGCAACGCGCACTCAATATGCTCTTTGCCATTCGTACCATTCAAGAACGCTCAGGTAAGGATTTGGGAGCAACATTTCTCAGTGGAACGACAATCAGTAACTCTCTAACGGAGCTTTATCTACTCTTCAAATACTTGCGTCCACAAGCTCTCGAGAAGCAAGGCATTAACAGCTTTGATGCGTGGGCAGCCGTCTTTGCCAAGAAGAGTACAGACTACGAATTTCCATCACCAACGAAATCATTCAGAAAGAGCGCTTCCGTACCTTCATTAAAGTACCTGAGCTTGCGAGTTTCTATGCGGAGATTTGCGATTTCCGTACCGCTAAAGACATTGGAATCGATAGACCCGAAAAGAATGAAATCTTGCACAACATACCGCCCACACCAGAGCAAGAGGAATTCATCAAGAAGTTGATGGAGTTTGCCAAGAGTGGCGATGCAACACTTTTGGATAGAGAACCCTTGAGTCAAAAAGAAGAAAAGGCAAAGATGCTTATCGCCACGGACTATGCCCGCAAGATGAGCTTAGACTTGCGTATGATAAGTGAGGATAAGTACAGCGACCACATTGATAACAAGGCATCTCACTGCGCCAAGATGCTCAATGATTACTACCAAAAATACAATGAGCAGAAGGGGACACAGTTTGTCTTCTCTGATTTGGGGACATACAAGGCTGGAGAATGGAACGTGTATTCAGAAATCAAGCGCAAACTAGTAGAGGACTACAACATTCCAGCCCACGAAATTCGTTTTATCCAAGAGTGCAAGAATGAGAGAGCCAAGAAAGCGATGGTAGATGCGATGAATCGTGGAGACATCCGTATCATCTTTGGTTCAACTTCTATGCTCGGCACAGGAACAAATGCGCAACAACGTGCCGTAGCCATCCATCATTTGGACACTCCGTGGAGACCTTCAGACCTTGAGCAGCGCAACGGACGAGCTGTGCGCAAGGGAAACCCTCATTGCCAAGGAGTTTGCCGATAATAAGGTAGATGTAATCATCTATGCCGTTGAGCGATCGTTGGATAGCTATAAATTCAATCTCCTACACAATAAGCAGCTTTTCATCAATCAACTCAAGAGTAACACCCTTGGCGCAAGAACCATTGACGAAGGCTCGATGGATGAAGACAGCGGGATGAATTTCTCCGAATACGTAGCTGTACTTTCGGGCAATACTGACCTTCTGGAAAAAGGCAAAGCTCGACAAGAAGATTACCACTTTGGAATCAGAGCACAAGAACTTTATGAAGGAACGCGATTCGGCTTCGGGAAAACTTTGTGAACTTCAACATTCAGTGGATTTCCATTCCCCACGTGTGGCAGAAGCCCAAAATGACCTCGCACAATTTGAGAAACGCGTGGTGCGTGATGGCGAAGGTAATGCGGTCAATAAATTAGACATCAATGGTGTTTCGGATAGTAGCGATATGAAAGCAGTGGCTGCACGTTTGCAGGAAATAGCCGAAAAAGCGCGTACGGAAGGAGAGCATCACAAGATTGGTATGATTTATGGTTTTGACATCTTGGTGAAAACAGAAAGTTCTATGAAAGACCTTTTCCAAGGCTCTGTCAATCGATTCTTTGTCAGAGGAGAGGGTAGTATTCTCTATACGCATAACAACGGCAAACTAGCCAGTGACCCCAAACTAGCTTGTCAGAACTTCCTCTCTGCACTCGAGCGCATACCGAAAGTCATTGCCACTCACGAAAAGGAACTTGCCAAGGCTACAAAAGACATTGACGTGTACAAAGCCATTTCCACCGGAGTTTGGAACAAGGAGGATGAGCTGCGCAGCATCAAAGCCCAGGCAGCAGAACTTGATCGTAAGATTGCACTAACCCTCAATCCTCCCTCGGAAGAGAATGTAGCGAAAGAAGGGCAACAGACAAGGAATACGCAGGAACAGAGCAAACAGCACCAAAACATCGAAAAGGGGAATACCGCTAGTTCTCCATTGGATGCTTCAAAGACGTTTAAGTCTGCTTCCACCAACCCTCAATCTTCCACTCCACAAAAGGAAGAGAAACAAGATATCATGAGCAAAGTAGTGTTCAGTAGACCAAAGATGAGATAGTGTTTTCCCCCTTTTCTCTCTTCTAAGCCCTTATAAAATAAAAAACGCCCCTCAAGTATGCTGTCTTTCGACTCGCCTGAGGGGCTTATTCGTTTGATGTTACTTGCTTAAGCATTCTAGTAACTCTAGCATTTCGTGTATCTGTGTGTAAGAGTGCAAGTCTTCAGGAGTTTCTTGAGCCAGTTGCAAGAGCTGGCTCGCATAAGAAACAGCGCGAGACAAATCGCCATATGCAGAAAGGTACTGATAAAGCGGTATTTTCTTGAAGTACTTCTTGCTCTTTTCATAATTAGGGAGGTATCTACGCAGGTCTACAACCACCTCTTCATAGCTTGTATAAGTCTTAGAAGATAGCTTCGGCAAGAAATGCAATAAGAACCAAAACTCAGTACAAGGATTGGTTTCAATTACTCTAATTCCTGCTTTTTCAGCCTTGATTTTAGCCTTTTGATAAACAGGCATTTCCGAAGGCTTGCTATGCATCACATCCATATCTACCAAACAGATAACCACGTCATACTTTTTCCGCAACGCATTGAAGAGCTTGCTTTAAAAATGTAACGCCAATCCGAATGCTTCGGAAAGGTCGGTTTCATCTGAAAGGGGTAGCGTTTAGCCACACGGAGAGATTCAAGATAAAACCATTCTGTTTCTCCCTCTCCTATAATCGCTATACTTTTCTTTGCCATAACTTAGCCTCCATTGATGTCTATATATTGAGAACCTACAAAATGGCAAACGAGCCAGTTTGTTTTTGGCGGTAAGCGTTGTAGGAGAAACATTCTTGTGCAAACCATATTGGGGTAAGCGAGTCAAACGACTTGCTCCATACTCATCTTTCTCCGTAAACCAAATTGTGTCTCTGCGAATGAAGTCTTCATTGAGAAGATTCAAATCGTGGGTGGTAAAGAGAATCTGTGAAGATGTTTCGCTACTAGCGATAAAGGTGCGAACGAAATAAGACAATAGTTCGTAGTGAAGACTAGACTCGATTTCATCAATTACCATTATACGCTCTTCATGCAGCACTTTATAGAGGAGAACGGAGAGCATCAACATCTGGAATGTTCCTGACGACTCTACGCTTTCTGGTAGTTGGAATGTACCTTCCGCTGTGCGATGAGTGAAGACGAATTGCTCTTTATGAAGAACGCCATCTTTCATCCAATCTAATTTCGCACTTTCTAGTAAGGGAAGAGAAGAAAGAATACCTCTTATTGTCTCATTGATTTGTACCTCTTCATCTTCTATCTCAATATCTGAGATATTGAAATCTGAGGCTTGCAGAAACTTCTTAGCAAAGTCCTTCACAGCACCATCTTGGTCATTACGGAGTGTTTCCCTAACGTACGATGCCAAGGAAGATGGAGAAGAAATAGGTAAGAATAATTGCTCTGAGAAGAAGCGGTATACATCATTCAAACGAGATACTTCTACATTACTTTTGCTCCATGCTGCCATTACTGACATATTGGGAATCGTATTCCCCTCTATTGCCACAGTACTTTTCTTACTTAGCTTCAGATAAGTACCCCAAGCGATTTCTACGAGGTCTTGCTCTGCATTGTAGATCCCTATCATATAAAAACAGCAGCACGACTAGAAGGGTAATACACCAAGCGTTCTTGATAGATGCGCTGGCTATCGACCAAGAGCGAAAGAGAATACTTTTCAGTTCCGATGTAGAAAGTTAGTTCAAAGGAAGACTTTTCTTCTTTGGAATGCGCATCAAGCAAAAAAGGCACGACATCCACTGCCTTTGTCTTATCCTCTGTTGGCAGGCACATAATCGTGCGAAGCGTATCAAGGGCATAGATCAAGTTTGTTTTACCCGATGCATTCGCCCCATAAATGATCCCTATCTTAAGTAAGCGCACTCCTTCCTTTTACTTCAACCAAATACTCGTCTGACATAAAGCTGTCGCTCGTTGGCTCGAAGCTATATGTCACAGGCTGTCGGAAGGAAAGATAGTTTTGAACAGTGAATGATGCTATCATAATCTACATACTTTAGTTCACTGCAAAGGTACATCTTTTTCGCTAGAACAAAGAATGAAACTGAGATAACCGTACAAATTAAACGGTATTTTCGTTTTCAGAACTTATAAATTCCATTCAAAGAAGCTTTTCTTGCCTCGTTCATCTGACATCATTTTGTGGTCTAAATGCCAGTATTTACATCACACTTTTAGTTTCCATTCATAGAAGAATTCTACTAACATTCCCTCCGTTTAAGCATCGCATCCACCTCCTCTCGAAGGAAAAGTAACCTGCCATTAGCTTTTAGAAAGGGAATCTTTCCTTGCGACACCCAATTATAGATGGTCTTCTGCTCAACTTTGAGGAGCTTGGAAACATCAATGATGTCGAGGTATTCTGGTCTGAGAGGTGGATGAACAGTAGTTGCGCGTTCTTGTGCTTGCAATGAAACCAACTCATCAAGTTTAAGTTCCATCTGCAAGAGCTTCTGAAACAAATTCCGAAATTGTTCTTCGGTATAATGCGGATCTAGATAAGGCATGTTTTTCTTTGTTGATAGTTTCCTTGGCTATCCTGAATGAGGATACCTTGTTCCTTCATATAAGCAATATATTTTTTAGCTGTGCGGTCTTTGATGTCGAGTTCTCGCATCAAAATCTCACAGAGCTGTTGGTAAGAAAGGCGTGTTGCAGAGCGAAAAGCACCACGTACGACAGCATGGAGTTCGTTGCTCTTTCGTTTATCCTTGTCTTCCTTAGACTTCTCTCCACGATAAACGTGCATATCGAGAGCTTTGTCCCAGCCAAATAGCGTCATAGGTACATCTAGTGGACTTCCATCACGTACTTTCAAGGCTTTTACTACCGAGTATTCAGGGTTTTCATCTTTCTCAATGGAGAGAATGCCAGCTGCCTTTCGCTGTAGCTCAGAACCGATATGCCCTCTCAGTTTGATACCATTCGGCACAAAGTGAAGCACACAGATGATGCACGTGTTGTAAATACCTGCCAAGCGGTAGAGTTCATCGACAATGGCGATACTCTCTGTTTCGTCATTAGCGGAGCGAATGAGATCGGCTATGCCGTCGATAACTACGAGATGTATTCCCCCATGTTTGTGATGGAACAAGTCCATACTTTCACGAATGAGTTTCAGTCTGTCCTTTCGGGAGAGAGAAGCGAGGTAAAGCGAATGATAAAACTCTGGAACGGCTGTTAGCGAAGCTCTCCGAAGCGTCTTGCCTAGATTTTTGTGAAGTTGTGCCTCTGATTGCTCGGTATCATAGTGTAGCACTGCTAGCCCTTTAGGATTGGGTGTTACCTCAAGCCCTAGCGTTTGTTCTGCATCCAATCGTTCTGCTCCTAATGTGCCAGCAAGAATAGCTGCAATGTAGTTACTTTTGCCAGTTCCTTCTCCTCCTGTGATGCAAAAAAGGTTGTCTTGCGTCCCAAGGGGAACTCCATTAACGGCTATCACCGACTTCGAGGCATCAGGTGGATTATCATAGTCTATTTCACACGAACGTAGCATCATCATAGTTTGCGTGTACATTTGAGAGAGCATATCTGCTAGTAAAGCTCTTAGCTCTTCTTCTGTTCTCCCAAGGGCAAAGAAATCAGATATGTCTTTTTCACTCTTAATACCCTGCAAGGGCAAAAGCAATGTGAGTGCATTATATTGTGACAGTTGGTCTACTTGTCGTTGTGCTTCACGAACTCCAGTTTCATCTGTATCGTATAAAATGATGATGTGTCGAAATCGTAACTGAAGACTTTCTATAACATTTTCTGGTATGGTGGCAGTCTCGCTATTGAAGCAGATAGCGTGAAAATGATGTGCAGATAACGAAAGAACATCTTTTTCTCCACCTGTTATAAAGAGCATATCTCCTTTATTGGGCAACTGTTCAAAACCGAAAATATAGTCTTCTCGCTTTTCGCCTCCATAAACGAAACGAAGTTTACTAAAGGGACGATACACTTTGACAAAGTCTCCCATCATATAACAGAACATTGGTTCGTCTTGGCTTGAAAGAAGGGTGTACGTCTTACCTTGATTGGAAAGAGCTTCGTAGCGTACAAGAGACTTAACATTGTAGCGTTGTAAAGTCTTAGTTGTGATGCCATACTTCAGCCAATAGGAAAGCTCTGAAGCAGGAAAAACTTGCTCGTAGCACTTATACCACTTCTTATCATTATCTGTTTCTGTAACTCCCTTATTCTTCTTCTTTTCATTGTGCAGATTTTTATACTTACGCATAGGATGAGGTGCAGGAGTTTGTTTATCGTCAATGCTCAAATTGAGTTGCAAATCTCGAATGATACTTGCCAGCACTTTGGGAAACTCAGTTCGAACATCAAGTCCAAGCATCATAGCAGCGAACCAAAAACAATCTCCAGAATAGAAATCATTTCCGAAATCCTTCATACGATAACATTGTTGCTTGGCATCGAAATAGATGTTGCATGATGCTTTGTGGTCATCATACAAGGGATTACGAAAATTTCGTTTGAGGACAAAGTCAATTGGCATGTAAAAGCAGAAGACCTCAAGTCCTCGATTCGTACAATCTAAGATTTCATCTTTCAAACTCATAACTCTTCAATATGTTTCTCTGATTCACCCATATAGCCTTTTAAGAAGTCCGTCCTTATAGGCATTTAGCCGTTGCAAGGCTTCAAGCCTTCTAAAACCTTTGAATGTAGCCCTGCCTGTTTTTACGGCAAGATATAGACCTTTAAACGGGTAGACAATATGGTTACTTGATATGTATCGGTAAGGAACAAGGTTAGCATCCCTCCATCGAGCAAGAGAAGCCTTAGAAATGCCTAATAGTCGAAGTATATCCATCGTACTGAGTTCTATTTTATCTTCCAATACTTCATAGTCGTTTTTCAGTTCATGGATGAAACTGGCAACATCGCGTAGTTCCTCATGGATGGAACGTAGTTCATCATAGATAGATGTTGATTCATTGTTGAGATTGTTGTTTTTCATAACGCTGAATGATTTCGGTTAGACTATCGCGTAGGAATCTAGCAAGTAGTATCATCTTTGAAGATAATTCTATTTTTAGCAATACTTGCTTGAAAAGCTGCCAGACTTCTTGAATGATATTCTGTTCCATTTGCTGGAACATGATGTGTAAAAAGTCGGTTCTACTAATTGTATAAACACCCACATTTTCGTTTTTTAGCTGTCGGACCAATGACAAACTATCCAAATGCTCAAGATCTTTTCGTTCAACATGAAGAATGATGGTATCCTTGTCAAATGCAGATGAGCATTCGGCATAGGTACTTAGTCGTACATCTTTTTCTAAGCGACACATCTTATCAAAATTAGAAGCGTCTTTTTGTGCCTTCGCATAAACTTCTTTCGGGTTCTTGCTTTGAAATAAGAAATCTTCGTGTGTTGGTGAAACAATGATGATGCGCCCTGTTTCTAATATTTGCTTCTTGGGGGTTGCCATAAGTGGTATTTTTATGTGCAAAGTTCAGACACGAAATCGTTTTCTAACGAATATAAAAACACCATTTTTCGGTAATATAAAACTAAAAAGCGATCTTTTCATTCTCTACATCATTTGAGTTGCTGGGATGACCATTGGTGCACGGTGCAAGACCCTATATATAAGGGCTTGCACCGTGCACCGAAAATTGTAGCCAAAACTTGTGTAACAAATTTATCCTGAATAATTTGGAGATGGTTCATTTTGTTTGTACTTTTGAACCTGAATAATGCAGGCGCATTTTTTCATGAGCAGTATCTGTGCATACTCTCAAAATACTCTGTTGTGGCTACAATCTGGCTACAGAAGAATAAACAAAGACGTATAAAACGTTACGATACAGGGAGTTATAAATTTTAGTTCATAATCCTCTCTCTCCGCGAATAAGGGTGTAAATCGCATAACTTGCTGATTTACACCCTTTATTACACCCAAAAATCAGCGTTAATAGAAAACATAAACCAAGCTCCAATGAGTCCCTGTATAAGGAAACATTAGAGCTTGGCTTTATTTATTGATGCTGTTTGAAGTTCTCTACCTGCTCAAGGATTTCTTTAAATACGGCGTCATTGGTCACAGGAGGATAGCCATATTCTGAAAGCAAGACGATGAGATCCATTTTTAACTCTGCTTTGATATCGCCACGAGTAGACCAGTCTGTGTAGTTAGATTTATCATCTATCAAATCCTTGATCCGAGCAGAAAGGAGCAATAGCTTTTCTTCGGGATATTCAAAGCCAAATTGCTGAGCAATAGCTTTGAGTATATCATAGAAAGCTTTCTCTTCGTAGCTAATACCCAACTTTGTAAAGGAGTTCTTCTCTGTATGTAAGTCTCTTAGCATGTCTGACATCTGCTGTGCTACCTCATTTACCACCTCTTCGGCAAAAACTGCGCTGTCTCGTCTATCATTATAACGTGCAATCAAGTCGTTCAGCCTTTTCGTAAAGTCCAGAGCCTTAAATTTATTCACGCGCTTGAAACTCTTAATTACCTGTTTCAGTAAGCGCTCCATTAGCTTAACCTTAGTATGAGGATAGGGCAAGCGTTCAATTCGTTGCATATAAGCTTCACTGAGCAAGTCAAGTTGTTCCTCTTCGCCCATTTGTAGGATTTCTTCTACACCCTCAGAACTTAGAGCCTCACTGATCATTTTCTCTACATGGCTATTCATTTGTTCCATGTCGGGTGCATCAGTCTTACCACTTAGCTTTACCAAGATAGAGCGTACCGCAATAAAGAAGTGAATATCCTCTCTATCTAAGTACTCTAATTCCTCGCTACCGCTACATAGCTTAAAGGCAGAACGAAGTTTACGACAATGCCCTAGGAAACGAGCTTCAAGTTGCTTCTCTTGCACAAACTCTGCACCTAGCTTCAGGCAATCCAGCTGCTTCAAAGGCTTGCCTTGACTGAAGGGCTACCAATCAAAACCATAAAAGAGACTACGCAGGATATCCAACTCATCCTTAACTAAGCGAAGAGCTTGCTCGTTAGTCTCTAAGCAATCTTCCTCGCCTCCTGTAGCGTATTGTTTTAGTGCTGCGTTCAGAGCGGACTTAATACCTATATAGTCTACGACTAATCCTTTCTCCTTCCCAGGGTAGACACGATTTACTCGAGAGATGGTCTGTATGAGCGTATGCCGTTGCAAAGGCTTGTCAATATACATTGTATCAAGGCATGGGGCATCAAAGCCCGTAATCCACATATCGACCACAACAGCAATTTTGAAGGCAGAGTCGGCTTGCTTGAAACTCTGTGCTAAGGTTTGCCTATCCTCGTCTGTACCGAGGAGTTGATAGAGCTTGGGCGTATCATCCTTGTGGCGTGTCATCACTAGAGGTAAGAATCCATCTTGCTCCCATTCGGGGCGCAGAGCAATCAACTGCAGATAAAGCGCATAGGCAATACGTCTGTTCATACAAACAATCATAGCCTTGCCACACACACTACTTCCTTCTTCTATTCTCCCTTCATAGTGCTTGATGAAATCTTCTGCAACCATACGCAAGCGCCCCACATCCCCTAATATGCGTTCCATCTGTGTCACCGCACGCTTGCTCGCCTCGATTTGCTTGGGAGTACTTCCTTCTTGTTCACATTGCTTATAGTAGACTTCTATTTCATTGACTTTATGTGCATCAGGGAGAATACGTGCCGCTCTCCCCCTCGTAGACAATACGTCTCGTGATGCCATCTGCCACAGACTCTGTCATCGTATAGGTATCCACGACCTCTCCAAATACTTCAATCGTGGCATCGATAGGTGTTCCCGTAAAGCCTACATAAGTGGCGTTAGGGAGGGAACGGTGCAAATGATGTGCAAATCCGTAACTTCTACGCACACCTTCCTCGGTGGTCGTGAGTTTCTCCTGCAAGTTTGTCTGCGACCGATGTGCTTCGTCCGAGATACAGATAATATTTGCTCGATGGCTAAGCAGATCCGTATCTTCATTGAACTTGTGTATGGTAGTGAGGAAGACACCGCCAGATTTACGACCTACAAGCAATTCTCGTAATTGACGACGACTTTGGATAGATACAATCTGGTCATCTCCGATGAACTGTCGGGATTCGGAGAATTGTACCGAGAGTTGTTGGTCTAGGTCTGTACGATCTGTGATGAGGATAATCGTAGGGCTAGCTAACTCACGAGAACGCATAAGTTGGCGAGTCAGGAATAGCATCGTTAAGCTCTTGCCACAGCCCGTAGTGCCGAAGTATGTGCCACCACGTCCATCACCACCAGCGACAAAACGTGCGTGCTTAAGGATGTGATCATAGAGCTTGTGTGTAGCAAAGAATTGAGGATAGCGGCAAATAATCTTTGTTTCTCTCTGTCCACTATCGGGGAAGAATACGAAATCACGCACTACTGAAAGTAAGCGTTCCTTACTTAGTAAACCTCCAATGAGCGTTTGTAGGCTATCGATACCTATTGCGGCTTCGTCTGTAGAGTTTAGTTTAGGCCAGCTGTAGAAGTAATCGTAGGACGAGAACTGTGTGCCATACTTGCTATTCACGCCATCACTCAGCACGACAAAGGCTGCAAAGCGCATCAGCTCAGGGATATCTCGCCCATAGCGTATCGTCACCTGTCGATATGCCTCAGCCAGTGTGGCCTCCTCACGCACGGCACTCTTGAATTCCAGTACTACCAAAGGAAGATCATTGACATAAAGCACTCCATCAGGGCGACGAAGCTCCGTTCCCTGCACCTCCAGTTGCGTTACGAGACAGAAATCATTATTCTCTGCATCTTCCCAATCGATAGGGCGAATGTACAGGTCTGGCAAACTACTATCTTCACGAGAGAGGAAGAATCCTTCTGTGATCAGACTATGTGTCGCACGATTGGCGTCATAGAGATTACCTTCTGGCGTAGCACATAGACGATCTGCCGCACGCATCACCTCCTCAGACGTGATTCCTTGCTTCTGATAGCGCGTTTGTAAAGACGCAACAAGAACGTCACGAAGCACGACCTCTCGCTTACTACGTTTTAGATTGCTTCCGAGGTAATGCTTGTAGCCTTGCTGTAATAATAATTCAGCAATAGCAGACTCTAAGGTGGATTCTGTGAAGGGGGACATAACTATTTGTACTTCTTTGTTTTGTATTGTTGATTGGGGTGGTTAGGCGTATCAGGAAAACGCATCTCTAACTTACCAGACTCCGTGAACCGTGGGAGCACCTTGTTACGCAGGTAGTCTTTATTGCGTTCTAAGTATTCCGTCATATTCTGAAGTGTTCTCCAATTCTCAGAGCAATAATCTAATATAAGCATCTCTAGCTTTTCTGCACTAAGTTTTTTAGGGATAGCATGCAACCTTTCGTCTTCAGAGCTTGCAACCTTTGCCTCATTAGCTTGCAACCTTTCGTCTTCAGAGCTTGCAACCTTTGCCTCATTAGCTTGCAACCTTTTATCTTCAGAGCTTGCAACCTTCGCCCCATTAGCTTGCAACCTTGGTATATTGAGCCTGTAGACACAGCCTCTCCCATAACCTTCTGCCACTAGTATTCCAGCCTGACAAAGATTTTGCAGTTTCTCCGTTATATCAGCCCTATGCAGAGGAAGCTTTTTGCTCAGCACTTGGTGATTGACCACACCTTCGGTAAGAGCTGTAATCAAAAGAATTCGGTCATTCTCATCTAAGGAGTCAAAAGTGTTACCTAAACCACGCTTGAGTTCCTCAAGCATTTGAGGGTCGAATAATAGCTCCAAAGGCATTACCAGTTCCACCTTGTTTGGACGAAAGCGTTCATCTGGATAAGGTGTCTTCCAGTGCAAGGTTTGCCACCCACGTAAGATTTTATCCACTCCACTGCCTGCTTTTTCTACGGCTCCCATCATCATAAACATCTGCTGAAGTGAGGTGTTGCGACAAACACTCTCTCCTCCTCTAAAAAACTGGTCACGCGTAATGAGCAGAATGCCTGGATTGGAGAAGACAATCTTGTTGGGATATTTATCTACCTTAAGAGAAGCCTCCTCGTTATAGTCTGCATACACACAAAGGTTGGCAAAAGCTTCTCGAAGGGCTACGTGTGCTAAAGTATGATCTTGGCGCTGTCCATTATCCAAATGAAAGGGCATAGGCAAAACTTCCTGCAGTCTTGGTAATACTCTGCGATAGAATTGGAATAAGTTGGCTTCCCAAGTACCGTCAGGATAAATGCGATTACTCCATCGATCTGCATTGGGCTCATACTCCTTATAATCAGGAAAAAGTGCGGAACACAATCTTTAATTGCCTCGGATGTGCCAAACATGAGCAAGCCAGCTAGCGTAAAGCCCTCTTCACCTGTTTCTCTATCTTTACGATAAGCACCGAGCTTTCGCATCAGCCCCTCATTGTCCTCTGTAATCCAAGGATGATCAGGACGTACCGTAGCAAAAAGTCTGCGATACTGTTCAAAGGAAGGCAAATCGATGTCTTCCCAAGTGAAACCTTTCTGGATGCGACCATCAGCAGGACGAGACAAATCGGCATCTGCCATCATACGGCGTACCTCGGCTGCGGTACAAAGGAAATCTCCTGAGTCATTGCGTCGGTATGTGCCTTCGTCAGCAACACGCTTATAATAAACAGGACGTTGCTCACGTAAGGCTTGTGGTACACGTATTGTTAGGACAAACGAGTCCTGCACCTCTACAATCTGCACGTCATCATTCGTCTGTAGGCAATGGCTAATGGTCTCTCGGCTTCGGACAGAAGACCAAAAAGTAGTTTTCAATTTCTCTACTTCTTCTCGGCTGAGCTTACTGAGGCTTAAGCGCCCATCAGGATCTTCCTTAACGCCCAATACAATCATTCCCCCATGCGTATTGGCAAAGGCAGAGTAAGTAGGCCATAGTTCTTTTGGGAATCCTCCCTTAGCGTGCTTAAACTCTATTTCTTCGTTCTCTCCGATATTGAGTAGCTTGTAAATACGGGCTTCTGAGTCGGATGGCGGCACTGTGGTCATAACAGTAGATTCGTTAAATGGGGTAGGCTTGGTCATTCTGTCCTGAGAATAAATCGGGTCCATCACTAGGTGGCGGAGTCTTTTTCTTACGCGTAGGAAGTGGCTGAGGCATGCCGTTGTTGGACATATCAAGAACCTCCACTACGCTATAGTTTTTAAGGATGATCACACCATCTTCGTTCACTTCACGATCGATTTCTAAGATACACTGCAAGCTGCTACCATTAGAGAATACAACCTTTCGACTCCATACATTCTGTAAGAACTCTTTATCCAATATCCTGAAGAAATCGGATTATTATTATAGATACCCTTCCATTTATTTCGGCTCCTTTCTTTCTTAAGGACAGGAGCAACCACCTCGATAAGAGCGTCATCATCTTCAAAGGGTTCTATCTCTGCAGGAGCAGTGATAAACGAATCAAACTCTTCTCTCAGCACTCCAGGATTCCAAATATACTGCTTAGATTCGGGCGAATCCTTGAGTCCAAACTCTATTCCTTTAAGAGCGTCAACAGACTTTGCGGAGGCATAAAACTTTCCCCTCCGCTTCTGAATAGCACCCTCATTATTAGGCCTATTCAGTAGGGCCGTCTTCTCTTTCTCTAGTTCTGATATAATTTTCTCTAATTTCAATTTCTCCTCTTTGCGTCTAAGTGCATCCAACTCTTTCTCCTCTTTGGATTTCTGCATCTGAGTTACACGATGAGTAATGAACTGCTTAAATCCTTCCTTCAGACCAGGTGCTATTATGCCTACAAGCACCCCAATAGCCCCAATAGCCACACTAGCTACTGTTGGTAGATGTTCTGATGCAAGTGACAAGTATTCTATAACACCGCCTTCTTCCTTGCGAACAATAGTCTTTATATCGACTTCTACACAGAGTTGCTTAGACACATAATCAATCAAGCCTACCAGCTCTTGCTGGCAAGCATAGAAGGCTTTAGCATCTATGGCATGACTACCATCGTTAAGATAATAGTGTATCTCTAAGGTTTTAGCCTCAAGTAGTTTTGCTTCCATTCTTCTTATTTGATTTGGGTGAGTAATAGCTTTTTCGTGCGCTCTAGACACGAGAGCTGAAGGTACTTATTATTTATGCTTTTCTGGATTGGTCTCATCTGTATGGCATATTCCCCTACTTTAGCATCTGAGGGTAGGATTACCTCTGTAGCACGAACCATTGAGCAGTAAAGCCGTGTCTGATTCGTGCTCCCTTGCGAGATGCGGACAAAGTATTCCTCTAAACTCACTAGCAACTTACCCAGGTAATAAGCTTCGTCTTCATTGAGAGGACGAAGTAAGGTCATATTAGAGTCGAAGGCTAGCTCCTTATCTATCCCCCAATACTGCGCAACTCTTCCAAGGGTACCATCCCCCGTAGAGTTAATCAGAATATCTCCAGCTTGAAGATAGAGACAGGACGCTTTAGGTATGTGCCTACGTGCAGGGATAAGATCTATTCGATGGTCGTGTATACACTTTTGCCCCAGCACAAGTTTATTGGAGGAATCATCGTAAATGGGGATTGTCCCGGCAACAATCCGATTCGCCACCTCGCCTAGCATACCTATGCGCCAGCCATCGGGGAGGTTGTTGCGGTCAATTCCATCGACGAAGGTTTTGCGGTAAAGAGCAGATGCCGTTCGCTCTAGGAGGGAAATGCGTGCCTTACATAAGGATATGCGCTTCTCTAGCGTAGCAAACTGACTGACAATGCGTGTCTGTTCAGTTATTGGTGGGACGGGGATGCATGTGGCACAGAGTGTCTCCCAGTCAAAAACCTCACGCGCACTACCATGGGAGTAGAAGCGTGCATAGCGGTCAAATTCTGGTCGCAAGAACCACAGCATCATATACTCGGGTAAAAGACATTTCGTATCGCTTACCTCAAATACAATATAGGCTTGAGATACAATACATTCGTTGTCTTTATTATATGCTAGGGCTATTTTATCTCCTCTCCGTGAGGTATCAGGGATATATACAAACTGCCCCTTTCTAACGACCTTGTACTTGCTCATATCTGTGCCGATGGTGTTGGCTACAGAGGGAATGAAGCACTTATTGACACTGACGCCAAGAAGATTGGTCACCAAACCATCTCTGTTGCGTCATCGATGGGGCGAATGAACTGTTCCAAGGGAAGGTAAGGCGTAGTGCTAGACATCGGCAGAGGTATTGAGGGGAAATCCAAGTTCGTCAAAGAGAGAGCGGAATTGCTCGGCATTGTGTGCTTCCTCCACGAGAAGCGTCTGCAGCTCCTGCTGAATGCTCTGCATCTCGCTGGCAAAGTCCACAGCTTCGTCCCGATTAGCAAAAGCGATGTATTTACTAGGCACAAGAGAGTAGTCCTTAGCCGCTAGTTCTGCTCGAGTGGCAGAGTAACAGTATTCGGGGACGTTGCTGTAGTTCTTCTCGTAGCCCTCACGCTGCCAACTGTGGTAGGTCTGGGCGATGCGAACAATCTGCTCGGGGTTAAATTGGACATACTTCTTCTCGAAAGGCTCTCCCTCCTGTCTAAGGTCGATGAAGAGCGTTTCTTCCTTACGTTCACGGTAATGGATCATCTGCCCATTCTGCTCTACACTACAAGCAGAGCGATTGCGAGCTAGTATCCATAGTGTCACACTAATATCGGTGGAGTAAAACATATTACGAGGAAGCAAGATGATAGCTTCGACAACACCTCGTTCCACTAGTTCTTTGCGGATTTCTTGTTCTACACCATCTCCGGAGAGGGCACCATTGGCTAGCAAGAAGGCTGCTGTGCCCGAGTGGGACAGTTTGGAAAGGATATTAAGTATCCAACCATAGTTGGCATTGCTCGTAGGCGGTGTGGGGAAGCCTCTCCAGCGTGGGTCTTCTGTCAGTTCATTTGCACCACGCCATGCCTTTTGATTGAAGGGCGGATTGGCAAGGATAAAGTCTGCTTTGAGGTCGGGATGCTGGTCGCGGAAGAAGGTGTCAGCAGCTTGTTCTCCAAGGTTGCAAGCGATGCCACGAATAGCGAGGTTCATTTTCGCCAATTTGTAGGTTGTATTTGTGTACTCCTGTCCATAGACTGAGACAGCACGGCGATTGCCTTGGTGTGCCTCGATGAACTTCAGACTCTGCACAAACATACCGCCCGAACCACAACAAGGGTCGTAGATCTTTCCACTATACGGCTCTATGAGCTCAGTCATCAACTGAACAATAGTCTTCGGGGTATAAAATTCCCCCTTTCCTTTACCCTCAGCGATGGCGAATTTAGAGAGAAAGTACTCATAGACACGTCCCATCAAGTCACCGTCAGCAGCGGAGAACGTGTCAATCTCATTAATACGATCAAGCAATGACGCAAGTTTTGTGCGGTCAAGTGCTAGCGAAGCATAGTAGTTAGACGGCAAAGCACCACGTAGAGATTCATTTTCTTGCTCTAGAGCAGCTAGAGCAGCATCAATGTGCAGGGCTAAATCGGCTTGCTTGGCTTCGGTCATCAACTTTGCCCAGCGAGCAGACTCGGGAATATAGAAAACATTGCGGGCAGTATAGAAAACCACTTGATCGACAAAGGCTTCTTTACCGTCCTCGATGAGCTCGAGCCTGCGCGCCTCAAACTTGTCATTGGCATACTTCAGAAAGATGAGACTCAGCACCACATGCTTATATTCCGAGGGTTCTACGGCTCCTCGGAGTTTGTTTGCGCTTTCCCACAGCGTCTCTTCTATGGGCTTCGTTATCTTATTCTTAGCTTTCTTCTTTGCCATATAGTAGTTGTCCAATAGAGACTGCATGCAGCATATCTCCCTTTTGCTCTACAAAAATACAAACTAATAGTCAGGAAAAAGCATAAAAGGCTGGATATTTTACATATACGGAGTAGCTTCAATGAAAATGCGAGTCAATAACAGTCTATTTCACTGTTTTTTCTCTCTCAAGATGCTGGAGGACTTCACTATTTATCATTATTCATCATTCTTTATCACTAGGTATTGTAAGTCATCAGACGAGCCCATACTTTTGCAGTGTCAGAGCCTTTCAAAAGGGATCCCGAAGGCTCGAAAAACATCATAAAAAACAATGCGACATCAACGCACAAACAACAACTATATGCTATGACACTACATGAGTTACTAGATAAACCTGTGTGGTAGATGACTGGTAGAGAGTTACTTTACCTTGTACAACACGGTAATATATCCACGAGTATGGAATCAACAAAGGCTTCTTCCTCCTAAAAAGAAAAACGATATGAATACGGCTTGCTGGACTCGCTCGCCTCTTCGGTTGCAGTTTGCCCACGGCTAATCGAATCAAACAAAGCGGAAAAATAGATAGAGCCATCACGCAAATTGGGCGAAAAATCATCATTGATGCAGAACTTGCTCTCGAACTCGCAGGGCGAAAAGTAGGAGGACGCAAATGAACCATCCAACTGCAGCCATGCAACCACCGCTTGATCTAGAAGCTATGTGGAAAAACTCCTTGATTCGAGTGAGTGACCAACTGACCATTCCTCCTGTGGTGCTCCGTATCAATGAAGCCATCATTGGCACACTCGGCAATTTCAGTGTCTCTACAGGAAAGGCGAAAGCAAAGAAGACTTTCAATGTCTGTGCCCTTGTGGCAGCTGCGCTCATCAATGGACAAGTGTTAGAATATCGGGCGTCATTTCCAGAAAGCAAACGTGATATTCTCTATTTCGATACAGAACAAAGTCCTTATCACAGCCAATTGGTGATGCAGCGCATCTTGTCCTTAGCAGAGGCTTCCCTTAGACCAAGAACCCGAGCACCTCAAGTTTAGTCATCTCAGAGCCATCGCAGACCCCAACCAGCGGAGAGCGTTGATTCGCAATGCCATCTACAATAGCCCCAACCTAGGTCTAGTAATTATTGATGGAATAAGAGACTTGATGCACGACATCAACAATTCTGCCGAAGCCACAACCCTTGTGGGCGATTTGATGCAATGGACTGGTGAAAAGAACATCCACATTCAAACCGTGCTGCATCTCAATAAAGGCGACGACAATGCACGCGGACACATCGGCACCGAACTCAACAACAAAGCCGAAAGCGTTTTTGCTCATAGCCAAAGACACCAAGGATGCAGACCGAAGTGTGGTATCGCCAGCAGTGATTCGCTCCAAAGCCTTTTGCTCCCTTTGCCTTTAGGTTGTCCGAAGATGATGGGCTATGTCTTCCAGAACTAGATACCGAATTTTTCCGTTACCAACTCCCCTCCTTTTCTTACCAAGAACTCAGTGGTGAGGAGCATCGTAAAGCTCTGCAAGAAACATTCAAAAACCGACACCGAACTAGGTTACGGAGCACTGCTCACTCGTTTGAGCACAGCCTATCAATCCATTTGTGGACGAACTTATGGTCAAACCAAACTCAAAGAACTCCTCCGTTTCCTGCTCAACAAACGAATGATTATCAAAGCTGGGAGAGGGCAGTATTGTTTTCAGCCCGATTTTCACTATTAACCCCAAAAGTTTGGTCGGTCAGTCGCAGGCTCTATATATGCCTGATCAACTGACCAAACTCAAATAGAGAATGGTCGGTCGGAATGCGTGCCTATAGAAAACGTCCGACTGACCAAAGGGTTTAACCTCCAAAGAAAAATGATATGAACCTACACAACATCAAACAGCAATCCATCGTGGACTATCTCCAACAATAAGGATATAGTCCTCAACACATCAGAGGCAATGCCTATTGGTATTGTTCGCCGTTCAGAAATGAACAAACAGCCTCGTTCAAAGTCAATACCGAACGCAATCAATGGTATGACTTTGCCACTGGCGAACATGGCGACATCATAGACCTTATCTGTATCCTCCAGCATTGTTCCATAGCAGAAGCGATGAAACACCTTTCGTCTGCAAGCAATACCTCCACTGTCAGATTCTCCACACCTGTTGCGTCTTCTTTTTCTTTTGGAGGAACAAGTATTCCTGCAGCATCTCCAGCGCATCACATGGAACTCGAAAGCGTGAAACCAATAACGCATCCCAAACTTCTTCAATATCTTGCCGAGAGAGGACTAAAAAAGTCCGGCGTTTTGCAAGAAAAGTCCGACGTTTTTTCTTTTTTGTGGGAGATTTCTTACAAAACATCGGACAAAACTTTCTTCGCCTTGGGATTTGCGAATGACGCAGGAGGTTGGGAACTTCGCAATCCCTATTTCAAAGGGCTGCATGGCACCGAAGTCCAACAGTACAATCAAAGGAAAGGGCGGACAGCGACTACAACTCTTTGAGGGCTTTATGGACTTTCTCTCTTGGCGCAAACTCCATCCCGAAATAAATGCAGACAGCATCGTCTTGAACTCACTGGCTTTGCTTCCCAAGGTTATTCCTCTAATAACGAGCTACACCTCTATCGAATGTTTCCTTGATAATGATGAGGCGGGAAGAAAAGCGTTCGAACAACTGAAACGTTCGTGTCCACATGTCATAGATGGGTCTGTGCGTTATCAAGCTCACAAAGATTTGAATGAATGGCTCGTTACTCAATCCAATCTCAAAGAAAAACAGCCTTTGTTATCGTCCACGAAACGTGGCATCAGAAGATAGTCTTTCATTGGGAAGCAAGTTTGTGTTTTGAGTATCTCAAAACCTCCTTGCTCCCCTCCCTAGGGAGAGAAAATCTCGTTGGTCTCATGAAAAACAAGAAGTTATGGAACAGAAGAATAAGGGAGGACGACCCACCAAGACGTTGTCTGAAAAACGAAAATATCAAGTACTGCTTCGACTCAACACGATGGAGTATTACACCCTACAGGGCAAAGCTCGTGAAGCCTCTATGTCGCGCACTGAGTTTTTGCGACAACTCATCACTAAAGCAGAGATAAAGAGTCGTATCAAACCCGAAGATATGCAACTCATTCGTTGCGTTTCAGGGATGGCAAACAATCTCAATCAGATAGTCTCATCGGCTCAATACTTTTTGGCATCTCTGCAATTCAGCTGAAGATTTGAATGCGCTAAAACAACTTATTCACGAACTTTTGAAACGATTGAAATCATGATTGCCAAGATTATCCAAGGAACAGACTTCAAGGGTGTCATCAATTATATGCTCAACAAGCCGGAGGATAAAGCGAAAGTCTTAGCTGCTACTGGCGTGCGGATTGCATCGGCAAATGATATTGCACACGACTTCAATTTGCAAGCATCTATGCGTTCAAATGTACAAAAAGCAGTTTGTCATACCATCCTCTCATTTTCCGCGAATGACGCCGAACGATCGACGGATGCTATGATGGTGAAGATTGCTAATGAGTATTTAGAGAAAATGGACTATGCCGATACACAGAGCCTTATTGTAAGGCACAGTGACCGCCAGCATCCGCACCTGCACATTTGCATCAATCGCATTGGCAACGATGGCAAGACCATCACCGACCGCAACGAAAAATATCGCTCCACAAAGATTTGTAGAGAATTGACGGAATGCTATGGATTGACTATTGGGGAAGGAAAACAAAAAGTGAATCACCCTCGATTACGTGGAGAAGACAAATTGCGCTATGAGATATTCGATGCCATCAAGGCAGTGTTACCCCAATCGAAAAATTGGAAAGATTTTGTAGAAGGTTTAGAGCAACAAGATATTACCACTCGTTTCAAGACGAAAGGGAATACCGATGTTGTACAAGGAATCATCTTTGTAAAAGACGGATGTAGTTTTAGTGGCTCAAAAATAGACCGCTCCTGCTCCTTCGCTCGACTTAATGAAATGCTCAATCAAAATAATCAGCAGCAACAATATGAACAACTTGTACTAGGGTCTAAGGAGGCTTCTGAAGGCTCGAGTAATTTCCTTACAGAACTATCCGAAGCATTCGTCGAAAGTTTCACACTGCCAACCTCAAATGCAAGTATCGATGTAGACGAAATACGTTTTCAAAAGAAACTTCGCAATAGATCCAATCGCCAACGTAAAATGTAATCCCCACAACAATCTATCCGTATGAACAACGAAACAGCCCCCATTCTCGATATTCTCGAAGAACTCAAACAAGAATGCAAAGCCATAAAGAAGTCACAGGCAGAACTTCGCACTGCTTTGGTTGAGCAAAAAATACGAAGCCTCTAGATGATACCCAAGTGCCCAAAGCTGTACACCTCCAGCTATCCCAAGAAACGAAAGCCAAAATCAAAAGAGCATCAACTTTTTTGTTTTGGCGGCATTAGAAGAGTCATTCAAGAAACTCGACCCAAAGTTTGAAGCCTTACAAAACTCCTCAGCAAGCAACAAAAGCCAGTGGTGTTTAAGAACTACTCGCTCTTTGCTAGTGTATGTTTAGCCGAGCGCATTTTACTAGGTCTTGTTTGCGGACTAGTTATGGTGAGTTGTTGGTTCTTCGCCATGGGTGCTCATGAACTTCAGACCGCCTCTGACTACGACCTCCGTTACCGCTATCTACGTATGCAAGGAAAAGCTACTGCCTCAGACTTTGCTCATCTTGACAGTATGTTTATTTTGCAGCGCAATCCGAAATCCATCCATCAGTTAGAGCAGAAAGTCATTGATTACGAATAAGCCCTACAAAGACAAGCAAAGTTACTGTTACAACAAAAGCGTATCCAACAAGAGCAAGGCGAGTTGAAGAAGCGTTTGAAGAAATAGCGAATACTTCTAGAAATTGTTTCATACAACTTCTTGGAATATTTGATAATTAAACAGTTCTTTGACTTTCAACTTGGTTAATCCTTTATTTTTATACTTCGCTTGTAGATACCTTTATCTGTATGAATTTGACAATTGTTATCTTCTGTATACACTCATAATAAATAGAAATTGATTAGTCATCCAATTTATGGGATTTTCTTTTTTGTCTCCAGGTTTCATCATCGCTGGCCAACAATATTTTTATAAAAAGAGTTAGTAATGTACCTCCTTCAATGTTTGAAGATTTCTTTCGGTCAAACATACTCGTGCATGCAATGTATACAAGAAAGGATTTTGCAACAATTAAATCAATCTCTCTACTTAGGATGGTTCCTCCTGTCTGTAAGGTCTTAAGTGTAGAAGCTGTCAGAAAGAAAAAATACCCAGCATAGATGATGAAATTCAAATTTTCTTTTGTATATAGGAACTTTACCAATTCTCTCACTGAATAACTGGTAATGATGATCATTCCCTCGAAATGGAGCTTGCCTTAAGATGATATTGCGTATAAATATTGAACCTTGTGATACAATAATAAAAGGGAGTGTAAGAAAAATGAAAAGCTTAGCGTTTAACGTTATATTATATCCTAACAACTCTATACCTATCACTATAAAAAAAATATTGGTAAGAAAGAGAAAGCAAACATAAGTATGAGCATTAGCATTATTGTTGAAAAAGGGCATAATTAGGGTTGCCCTAGCTTTTAATATGAAAACTGGAATTGATAGAATAAATCTGATAATATTGCAAACTCTATTCTTTGGTAATGTCTTATCTATATATCTATCAATAGGAATAAATGTTAGTAGCCAAAAATGGAATTGAGAGTAGAAATCTATGGCATCATATGCATCGCTGAATATTTGTCAAAAACAGGGACATTACAACAGCTCCTATAGCCAAAATTCCAATTATGATTATCCATGTTATAGGTGTGATAAGAGCTGGAGAATTCATTATCCTATACCGTAAGGTGGGTATTAATATTTTTTTGTATTTGGATTTTTATTAGTACATTCTGAGAAGCCTTTCTTAATCAACTTATAATTATACTGCTTATCTTCTCTCTTAAGTTGTTCGATAGGATATTTTATTATTGTTTTATCCGAAAGCAAAACTAGGACATATTCTTCATCAATGGTACCATATGAGTCCAAAGTATCTGAACAAAATTTGGTATCTACAATTTCCTGATTTCGTTGAATTGCATCTTGTTCAGCAATAAAATGAATAGCATCAGTAACTAGAGAAGCTTCTTCCTTTCCTAGTAGGCTACTACGGCGATACGTAAATCCGAAAAAGGACAATAGCACATAATGCAAAAATGCAGGAAATAATATTAAGAAAAGAGGAAACAACCCATTTCTGAATAAAAAAACAAAAAAGACAAGATAACAGGAATACAAGGCACCAACCTATGGCTTTTATAAAATAATCGGTGTCATTTAGTACTTTATATTCTATGTCTCCGTTATTATTAGTGTGTACAATTTGGGTTTTTATCATTTTACTAATCTAAGTTTTTAGTACAAGAAACTATTTTCAAGTTAAGATGATACATTAGTTATGTAGTCCTTGTTAGGCGAAGATACACTCAATATCAACACATCTTGATAGTTTAATATTCTCCTATAAATCTGTTAATTTCCTCTTCAACTTCCTCTATCGTAGGCAAAGCCGATTTCAGATTCTCGGGAATAGCCTTTGAGAGTTGGTAGTCGCTGACACCGATTGGCTGGTCGTAGCCAGAGAGGGCGTATTGTGCGACCACCTTATCTCCTCCATTGCAGAGGAGCAAGCCGATGGTCTTGTTATCGTGTTCGCCACGTAGCGTATCATCTACTACATTGATGTAGAAGTTGAGTTGTCCCATATATTCGGGCTTGAAAGGGCTGGCTTTGAGTTCGACTACTACATAGGCGTGCAGTTGGATATTGTAGAGAATGAGGTCGGCATAGAAATCTTGCTCACCAACTTCAAAATGCTTCTGTTGCGCTACGAATGCAAAGCCACAGCCCATTTCAAGCAAATACTTTGTGATGTGCTGCACGAGTTGTCGTTCAATATCTCGCTCATTCATCGCTTCCGTTTGCCCCATCAAATCAAAGATATAAGGATCTTTCATAAGATAGTTGGCGAGGTCGCTTTGTGGATTTGGGAGATGCACGGCAAAGTTATTCACCTTCTTAGCCTCAATCTGACGAGCAAAGAGATTGGTCTCAATCTGCATTTGCAGAACATTACTACTCCAACCATTAGCAACCGCTTGCGTGATATACCAATAGCGTTCACCTAGGGGCAGTTTGCTATTAAGCAGAATTACATGGCTCGCCCAGTTGGTGCGAACGACCGCTGACTGCTTGAAGACTTCTTCTATCTTTCTAATGTCACTGTCGTAGATAGTCGATAACGTTTCAGCAACATCTCCTAATTGTGCAAGAGGTTGTTGCACAATTATATCTCTTTGATTTTCTGCGGATTGAATTTGTGCAAGAGGTTCTTGCACTAATTGATTGAGTTCTTTTGTTTGGTTCAAAATATGCTCCAACGTTGGGTTTTGAAGCAAGCTATTCACTTCAACCATTTTGTTCAGTATTTCCAGCGGATAAGCACTGGCAAACTGGCACATATAGAAGATGTTTCTGCGAGAGTATCCCTTCTTGTTAGGATATTGTGAGCGTATAGCCTTGGATAGATTGTCAATGACTTTGCTTCCCCAACCCTCTTTCTTTTGGAGGTAGAGAATGAAATGCCCCACTTTCCAATAATGAAAGAGCATATCAGCATTAGCCGAAGCAATCATGCGCACTTGAGTCTGCTCTAAATCAGAGCCAATAGCACGCACTATGGGCGAAAAAAATCCTGTTTGTCGGTGTTCCTTATATCGTTGCTCATTGTCAAATCTATTATAACTGATTGAACTTACTCATCGCATTCGCTTTGATGTCGTCGGCAATGTCAGTGTAAGGCTTCATAGCCTTGTAGTCGCTGTGTCCCGTCCATTTCATCACCACCTGCGGAGGAATACCCAATGCAAGGTCGTTACAGATAAACGTTCTACGCCCAGCGTGCGTGCCAAGCAAGGTATATTTCGGAGTCACCTCATCAATGCGTTCATTACCTTTATAGTAGGTTTGTCGTACGGGTTCATTGATTTTAGCAAAGCTCTGCCAATTCTTTTGAGATAGTCGTTCATCTTTTGATTAGTAATCACTGGCAAAGCCTTGTCGTTTTCAAACTCTACATCCTTGTATTTCTCAAGAATAGCCCTACTGTGGTCGTTCAATTCGATAATCAAACTATCGGAAGTCTTGACTATGGTTACTTCCATATGATCTCCTTTGATGTCGCTTCTGCGAAGGTTGAAAACATCAGAATAGCGCAATCCCGTGAAGCATTGAAAGAGAAAAACATCGCGCACGCGTTCGAGAGCGTGCTTCGTTGGTGGAATTTTGACCTCTCGGAGCTTGTTCAATTCTTCCCACGTTAGAAATATGATTCTCTTTTGCATATCCTTGAGTTTGGGCTTAAACGTATCGTAAGCATTGTTGCTGTGCATTCCTTGCTTAAAACCCCAGCGCAAGAACCATTTTAGAAAACTTAGCTGTTTGCCAATCGTGCTATTGCGCATCTCTCTCACTTCTCGAAGATACTGCATATATTCGGTTAATCCCTCCTCATCGAAGAACTCAAAACTTAGTTCTGAACGAAAATTCTTAAGATGATTCTTTACAGCTGCGAATTTTTCAAAAGTCGAATGCGTCCAATCATTCTGTCTTCCGCACACACGAACGAAATCATCAAACGCTTCGTAAAAGTTACTGGGCTTTCCATTAGACATATCAGTACTTGACAATTCCGTATTTTCATTCTGCCCGTGCCTATTGTTGAAAGCCTCCTTCACCTCAGCAGGACTTGGCATAATCTCTGCGACCTCAAATCGCTTGAAAATCTCTTGCAATTCGGTGTAATATCCTAAGAGAGCTGCATTGATTTCCGATGCAGATTGTTTGAGTTTATTGGTGCACCGTTTTTCACTCGTTGTTTATCCCCATCCCATTTCGCCACATCAATGCAGTATCCAGTAGTAAACTCAATTCGCTGGGAGGCAAAGTTCACTCGCATACGAATAGGTACGTTCTCTACAATGGGTACTCCATCTTTCTTTCTACTTTCGAGAGCAAAGATGATATTACGCTTGATGTTCATGGTTTGGGGAGTTATGATTTAATGCACCCAAAGTTACACCCAAATTCTGATATACCCAAGAAAATCCTATGATTTCTCGTTTTACTTGAAATGAACTCAATGCGCTGAAAAACATTAGGTTGATAACTTATGACGTTTTATGACACAATAAGAGAAAGAGCCTCTCTCTCCGCAAAGTGGCTTCAAGATGACTTCAAAATGGTCGTCAAAATAGCCTTCGAAATTAGCGTAAATCGTTGTAACACTTATACTTATAACGATTTTTCTTTGTATATAAGCTCACACAGTGACGGCTAAAACCCTAGGTTTTTGATAGTCATCTTTCGGTCAAATTCTGCTACATAAACTGCTACACAAAATAATGCTACAGAAAAAGTGTAGTAGTGAAGGCAAAAAGAAGGGCAAAATGAAGGAAGTAACGCAATCTCTTTCAATGTATTAGTAATTAACTTTATAGTCAAGTGCTACACTAAAGAATGATGCATTATGAGACAATCGTTCAAGGTGTCCTTCTACCTACGCTCTAACTATGAGAACAAAGAAGGCAAATCGCCTGTCATGCTCCGTATCTTCCTTGGAGGAGCAATGAGTAACTTAGGGTCTACCAAGATTTTTGTAGACAAGTCGCAATGGAACAACAATATCAAGCCGAAGAACTCCGCAAATTGCAAGACCGTAAGCGAAGTAAGCCAAAGAACGAAGCAAGTACAGAAGAAGTACCTCAACTCACCTTATTTGATTAAGACGATGAAAGCAAGAAATAAGTTTGAAGCAGCCGTAATGCAGCTCCAAAGAAATGGCTTTGCAGGAAATTGTCACTACATCGCCCCTACAAAAAGTTAATTCCAGCTCTCCTCACAGATAGCCGTGCAGAAACCCTTTTCAAGGGAGGAAGAACAGCAGACTTGCGCCACTTCTTGATCAATCCCCACGGCATTGACCACTATTGGGCAGCCTATAAAATTACCCTTCGCAATCACTACGACATTATAGACATCTCCCTTTGGTGCGATTATGTAGATATGCTCCGTAGATTGGGTAAAGACATCCACAGTCCGAAGTATGTTTGCCCCGAAAACTTACAAGAAGCTCACGACACGGCACAGCGAAAACTGCAAACAAAACAAGATAAAGAAGCCGAAGCACGCAGACGACAGAAAGCGATAGAAAACGAGGAGCGTTTTCAAGAACTCAAATCCCCATTCTTTGGCATCACCTTTACAGACGGAGTTATCCAAGTGAAAGTCTTAGAGAGCGTGCAGGAATATTTAGAGGAGGGGAAAGCCTTACACCATTGCGTTTTCACTAATGAATACTACCTCAAAAAGCAAAGCCTAATTCTATCGGCAAGAATAGATAGCAAGCGAATAGAAACGATTGAGGTCAATTTGGACACGCTCAAAGTGGTGCAAAGTCGTGGCTTGCAGAACAAAATACCGAGTATCACGACCGCATCATTGACTTAGTAAACCGCAACATCCGCCAAATG
>BNJS01001968.1_pt1:0-17500 | contig 34636 bp, 46 predicted proteins | sample 8540461 | NCBI WGS metagenome assembly BNJS01 (sample SAMD00202454, study PRJDB9452) | human saliva metagenome | isolation source: human saliva | place: Japan
TGCAAATAAAAAGTCAAGCCTCCTAGACGAAAAAGATGAGGAGTTGCGGCAAGTGAACTTTTGGCACTAACAAACAGGTCGCCGCAGGAGCGCCGACCGAACAGGTTGGGGTGAAACGTTATTCGTGGTCTTTGGGACAGCTCCACAACACTCATTCACACGTCCATAGTAGATGCGCAGGAACTTATTTGCTCCCCGCCGTCATATAGACGTAGTAAGGCTTTCCCTCGGAGCGCTTCTTGTCCATGAAGTTGTAGACCGGATCATCGGGAGCACGCATCAGGAGTCCTGAAACGATCTGAAACAGTGCCCTCCTAAGATGCGGAGAACCTGCCTTGATGTCTTGTTGCTCCTTAGCTGCATTGTACCGGACTGCTTTGCCCGGGATCAACACCCGCGAAAAGCGGTCAGCGAGCCACGACGGGGAAAAACGGGTGATGTCACCGATCTCAGCGATCAGTTGGCTGGCAAGTGTCGGACCGACACCGTTCATATCAATCACAACGGTATTCCGGCAGCTGCTCGGCAAGCTCGATCATCTGCGTGCGCAAGGCCTCCACCGTCTTGGACAGTACATTGAGCTGGGCGATGGAGTTCTGCACCAACATCTTCGTCGTTTTGTCCATCGGGAGCATCGCAATGAGATCCTTTTGCCTTCTCCCAGAGCATCCTCGGTTTGTCCGGCTGAAAGTTATAGCCGTGCCGATGACACCATTTGCGGTAACGCCCGTAAGGCAGAAAGACTCATAGCGCAGACATAATCGACGTGCCGGAACGTGGCGATATAGTCCACCCATTTCTGCGAGCCGTCCGCTCTGGCGGGGCTTTCAAAAATAGGTGTTGGCACCGGATAGACCTGGTCGATGAGCGCGATGAGATTGTTCTGCAGGCCGTCTTCTGCTTCATGCAGAAGGCAAACTGTCGATTCAAGGTTTTGAGTTGTGTACGTGTGGTATCCATGCCTGTATGCTGGCGCAAATCGCACCAATTGTCAAGGGCATAACGTGCAATCTTCTTGGCATCGGCCTTATCCGTCTTCACTTTTACGCAGCGTGTTGTTCCCGAAGTCCTTGATGAGTTTGGGATTGACGGCGGCGACAAAAAGACCGGATTTGGCAAAGCCGTTGGAGCAGCGGCTCGTAGTAACGTCCAGTGTGCTCCATGACAATGCGCGTATCTGCGCCGAGTGTGTGGACAAAGGAAACGAGTTGCTTGATGCCACTCTTGGTGTGGAGCACCTCAAAGGGGCGGGCAGCTTTCCTCCCGGCGCAAGGGCGGCAACCATGCTTCCCTTGGAGACATCAATACCGACAGCGTTCATGTGAACCCTCCAAAACAATAGATTTGCAGCAATGGTAAACCAAACTCCCTCATTGCCGATTCGATCTATTGAGGGCTGACACGAACGTGCAAGAATGCAGTTCTACCTGCATAAAAACGAACAGCTGGGAATGAGAGATGGATGACGGACTTACTTGCGGACGTAACGTTCCAGGAAGCACACGTCAGACCAATGCCCTCTTATTCTACAGCTTAGGTAACGAGGTAGACAAGGGGCGGTCGCGAACCGCCCCTGATCTATAAATCTATTGTAATAGGAAGCACTGATAAAACAGTCTCTCAGATTGGCGTAGATTTTTCGTCCGAACGAGGTGGAAAAACCGGACGCAGAGTGGTGCTCTGTGGAGGATTTTTCCGCCGAAGTGCGGGCAAAGATGCGCTGGGAAGTACTGATAAAATAAAGTCCGTCGAATTGGTGCAGATTTTTGTCCCTGTCAAGGGAGACAAACCGGACGCATAGCAGAGGCTATGTGGGAGGATTTGTCGACACAGACAGGGCGAAAAAGATGTACTAAGACGGCGGTGCTGAGTTTATCAGTACTTCCCCTAAGATGGTAGTGCCGAATTTATCAGTGCTTCTAAGGGAAAGGAATGATGATGTATGGAAACAGAAGCGGCGTCTGCGGCAGTGCAGACGGCAGGCTTTTATTCATCCTGTGATGGCGGATGTTATGACCATCCTGTCGTTCGTCCTCGTCGTCGCGAGTGTTGGAATCGCCTCCGTGGCGACGTACTATGCGTGGCGGCAGTCGGGCGGCACGATTGATGCGGTGGAAAAGGATGTCGCGTGGCTGCGCAAAGAGGCGGAGCGCTCTCGAACGAGATCAAAAGCGTCGCAGCGAAGGACAGTATGACCGCGAGCGAGATCACGCAGCTCATGGAAAGATCGCGCAGCTTGAGGCGACGCTAACGGAGATGGGGGAGCTGCCTGCGGCACCGCCGCCCGAGGAGCCCGCGCCGGAGCCGGAACTGCCTGCCCCTGAGCCCGAGCCCGAGCTGCCGGCACCGGAGCCAGAGCCGGAGCTTCCCGCGCCGGAGCCGGAACCCGAGCCGGCACCAGCACCGGAGCCTGAACCCGAACCGGAGGAAGAGGAGGACGACGATATTGACCTCGATGCACTTCTCGACAGCAAGCCGATTTGGCAGGATCTCCTTGACGACTACCACGCTCTGTGCGATAACTTCGATCGAGAGAAGGCGGAGCTGTGCATGCCGATCATCACGAAGTATGGGCTGCATCTCCTCGTCTGCTCCGACCACGCCGCCGTCGAGAATGGCAAGGCGATGCCGAAGTTCGAGGAGGTCGAGGATCTGAGCGAGGCGACCTTCTGGGCGTATGACATCCCGGGACAGCCGGACGACTTTGCCGTCGTTCCGAGCCCCCATGTTCCCCTGATGATCAGAAACTGCATGAGAGCGGCGGCATGAAGGAAACCTTTGCTGCACGCTGACGAGGCCGGCATGACCTACGATCACGTCACCGTCGATATGCCCGCACTCTTCAGCAAGCGCAACGACAAAGTGGAACATCGAGCAGCCGGGACTCCTGCGGCTCGTGGAGTAAAAGCATCGATAATCGAAAAGAACCGTACACGAGGGAAATACCTCGGTACGGTTCTTTAGTTGGGGGATGGGAGGGCTGATGGAACATAGAACAAACTTCGATTGGTGTCAGGCATGGGATATTGCTCTCACAAAATCTTTTTATGTTACGTGTCACACATACGATACGTTTACGGATTGTCCACATTCCATTTGCAGACAGTCCTCAACGTCTTTGAACCGATCGTTTTGCGAGAGAGCGTCTCAGTTTGTCCTCATCAACGGAGATGATGAGAAAATATCCAGAAGCCCCAGAAGGATGCTGCGACATTCATCTGAATTATAGTATTTACGTAGGATGTAAAATAAATTTGTTATGCTATGCGCTCGCAATGAACCCGTGAATGGTCTTGTTCTGTGCAGAGCTTGACCACTTGTTGTGAGTGGTGCAGGAACGGCTCATGTCCCTACCAGTACGTCCATAATTACATTTGTGTCAATTAGCATCTGCATATTTTTCTCCAACATTTCCGCCAGGTCTTGTTTATAGTCGTCACTGCCGATGCCCGGCTTTGTGAGGGATAATATGCGCGCATAGGCACGCTGTGCTCTGTCGTTTGTTGTCAGGACAGGTTTTTGTCTGAGGTTCATCGACAAAGTCATTCATGACGATAATTTTTAGCTTTTGTTCTTTTTGAGCTGAGCAGTGCTCAGAAGTTGTACTGCTTGCACCATCGTAGTATCCCTGTCAGTTCCAGCATACCATCACCTTCCTTTATTGCGTGAAAAAGTTATTTCGTCATAGTGGCTAGAATTTTATTTCTTTTTCCCTTCTTGTCGCTTATGTCCTTCAGACATGCCTGCAGGAGAATTTGATTCACGAGGATGTCGGTGTTTGCGGGGGCGATGGCGGCGGCGTCTGCGAGGGCTTTTCCATGCGCCCGTGTAGTCCTTTGTGTGGATGAGGGCGACGGCGAGGGCGTTCTGTGCGTCGGCATTCGCGGCGTCACGGTGGATGGCGTCGCGCAGGACGGGGATGGCCTTCGCTGCGGCGCTTTCTGCGAGGAGGATGAGCCCGTAGTTATAGCGTGCGCCCGCATCGTCGGGCGCGAGTTTTCAGGTATGCTTCGTAGGCGCGGCGAGCTTCCCTTGGTGCCGCCCTCTGCGGTATGGGTGAGGGCGATGCCGAGGTATGGCTCGGGGCGACGTGTATTGCGTTTCTGTGCGGCGGTGAAGTCGGCACGCGCGGCGGCGAGGTCACTGCGGTGGAGGTAGACGAGTCCGCGATAGATGTAGCCGTCAGCGTCGGCTGCTCTGCATGATGCGCGCGTTCGCGGCGTGGAGGGAGATGTCGGAGCCGTCGGGGAGAGCTGCGCGGTCGCGGATGGCGAGGATGCCCTGTCCGTAGGTGGTGCCGGGGACGGCCCAGACGCCGTTGAGATGTACCCAACGCGTGAGTTTGCCGAATACGTCGGGGCGCTTCGTGCGGAGGAGGTCATAGCGCGGGTCGACGATGGGGCTTTTCGGCGCCGTTGTGCTTGCGTAGGCGAGGAGATGCTGATGTGTGCGCGTGCGCCCGTGCGCATGTCGGGGAAGGAAAGCCCCTTTGCGCCGTTCCCCGTTGCGCCAAGGCCGCAGAAGTTGTTCTGCCGCCAGTCGACGTCGCCGCCGTAGGCGAAGAAGCCCGTTTCCTTGTACGCCTGTGCGAGCGCGACGTCGGGCCGGATGCCCTCGTGCTCAGCCTCTTCGTAGTAAGCATGGACGAGTTCTTTGGGCGTGCCGGTGAGTTTGGGTTTCTGCGCGCGAGGAGGTAGGCGAGCATCTGCTCCTCGGATGGCAATGGGCTCGCCGAGGATGGTGACCTCAGCGGCGGCAGGCCCCGGCACGGGAGGATGTCGAGATGCGGTGCGGGGAGGGCAAAGTGCAGCCCTGTGGCGAGTTTGGCGTCAATATTTTTTTGTCTGCGGGAGTTCGGCGGGGAAGACGGGACGCGGGATGGCGGATGCGCTGTCCGTTGGGGCAGGAGCGGGGCGGCGAAACTATGCGGCGCACAGAGGAGTGCGGCGGCAAGAGCGGCGGCAGGCAGTCTGCTGGAGGTTCATGGGTATCGTCCTTTCTGTCGGTGCGTGATGAGGCTGTCGTGGGGATGTCATAGAGCGGTCATTTCGTTCCGTAGAGGATGCCGCTTCCACGCAGGAGGAGGCGCAGGGGGCGGGCATCGGGATGACGTTCTCGGTGTGGGGAGATAGATGTCGGAGATGCCCTCCTCTTTGAGGATGTCGATGAATTCGTTGATGTCACCGTAGAGGTCACGGTTCTCAAAATTGTCGTGCAGGGCGAATGCGCCGCCCTTTTTCAGGACGCGCAATGCCTCAATGACAAGCATGAATTTATCCTTTTGGGTGCGCACTTCGTGAAAGACAAAGTTGCTGATGACGGCGTCGAATGTTTCGTTGGGCGCATCGAGTGCTGCCGCGTCGCCCTGCACGAAGGAGCATCGGTCGCGTACGTATTCGAGGGTCGCGTTGCGCACGCACTGCTCCGCACTGCTGTCCCACATTGGCGGCCAGAGGTCGACCCCGACGATATGTGCCTCGGGATACTGCTGTGCAAGGGCGATGCTGAGTGCACCCGTGCCGCATCCGATGTCGAGGACGGTGCCGCGCCCCTCCCATGGGAATCGGTCGATCAGTGCACTGTGGATGCGTCGCATGAGTCCGCCGCCGCCCTCGGAGAGGACATGGCGACAGTAGGTCATGTAGAGGGCGGCAAGGAGGGACATGAGGGAGAGGACGAGGAGAACGCCGTAGGCGGTGTCCCGTCCGATCAGGAGTGCACAGAGGAGTGTCGTAAGGACGAGTGCGGCGGTGATGCTCCAGAGGGTGCGCATCATCGGGCGCGCGATCCAGTTGCCGTAGTCAGGTTTCATGATGTTCCTCCGCGTGGTGTGCGGCGATTGCCGCGTCCACTTCGTCGTTCACGGCGGCACGCAGTTCACGCAGTACGGGCGAGAAGGCGGCCTCCTTTACCCCGTAGGTGCGCTGGAGCTCATACTCGAGCGGCAGCCATGTGGATGGGTCACACTCGTTGTGCGTGATGACGGCCTCCATGCGGTCGAGTGCCTTGATGAGCCGCGCTTCCTCTGTCTCCATGGCGTCCATTTCGGCAAAGAGGGCGCGCACCTCTGCGCTGTAGGGGGCAGGCAGGGCGTCGATCCATGCGTCACGGAGCTCGTGCTCACGGGCTCGGTCGGCATCCGTTTTTCTCAAAGGTCGGGATGTCGCCCGTAAATACTCGCCCATATCGTGCAGGAGTGCCATGAGGAGGACGCGCGTGAGGTCGGCGGCAGGGAACCGATCGTGCAGAAAATACCCCATCAGCGCCATGCGCCAGCTGTGCTCGGCGACGCTCTCCCGTCGTCCGGATTTCATCCATGCGTGGCGCGTACGCTCCTTTGAGGCCTGCGATACAGTGCAGGATGGACAGATAATCGTTTGGGGTCATAGGTGCTCCTTTGTCCCTGATAATGGTTTTTATTATAGCATATTACAGAAATTTTTTTGACGGATAAACTACTGAGCTATGTATAGCGACAATGTAGCTATATTATGCTATACTGTTTTTGAATGGAGGCGATAGAATGGCGACAACTATGGTTCGTGTCCGTATGGATACGGGGTTGAAAGAGCAGGTGGATGCAGCACTGGCGAGTATGGGGCTGAATATGTCTACTGCGGTCAACGCGATGGCACGTCAGATTCTGCATCAGGGCAAGCTGCCATTTGAACTCTACGTCGGGAATTCTGACTTGTTGGAAGCAATGCGTGAGGCGGAGGAAATCTGAAAGCATCCGGAGAGCCATCCGTCCCTATGCGTCTGCCCATGAGATGATGGAGGATATTCTTTCGTGATGTACCGCATCATTCCGACGGCGCGCTTCCCGCAAAGAGGTGAAGCGTGCGGCGAAGCGGGGCTGCCCATGGAACGGCTGGAGCATGTCATTGACGAATTGGCAGAGGGAAAGACGCTTGCGCCGCAATTTAGGAAGCACTGATAAATTCGGTACAACCATCTTGACGCATCTTTTTGCCCGCACTTCGGCGGAAAATCCTCCACAGAGCACCACTCTGCGTCCGGTTTTCCACTCGTTCGGACGAAAAATCTACGCCAATCTGGCAGACCCTCATTTTATCAGTGATTCTTAGAGATCATGCCCTGACAGGAGATTTTGCAGGGTACCGCGAGTGCCACGTGCAGCCTGACTGGTTGCTTGTCTCACCGCATTGATAAGGAGATTTTTAACGTTGGTGCTTGCCTATACAGGGACACACAGCGATCTTTTTGATGATAGCCCCTGTGATTTGATGAAAAGCATTGTCAACGCGCCACACATATAGTATGATATGGTACATCGTTTTTGTATGAGGAGGGCGTGCAGGTGAGAGAGACGATGGGGTGCTCGGCCCCGTGGGGACGCACAGCGAGGCGGCGGCACGCTATCTCATGGAATGGCAGGGGCTCGATCGCGAGATTGTCTGCTATGGCGATATCGGGGCGTGCCTCCGTGCGGTAGAGACAGGTGCGGTGCATGCGGCGTTTGTCCCGTGGAGAACTCCCTGAGGGGGCGATCGCTGTGACGCTCGACGTACTCGCACGCTCGGAATGAGCTGCGCGTGCAGCGTGAGGTGATCTGGCCCGCATAACTATCTGATGGCGCAGCGCGCGGATGTGGAGATCCGTACGATCTACTCCCATGCACAGCCCATCGCGCAGTGCGGGATTTTTCTCCTGCGCCGTTATCCACAGGCGGAGCTCATCAAGACGGCGAGCACGGCACGCGCGGCGGAGATGGTTGGTGCAGCACCCGCAGATGCGGGAGTCGCGGCGATCTGTACGCGGCGGGCAGGTGTGTTGAATGGTCTGGTGGAGATCGCGGGCAGGATCGAGGACAGCGGGGCGAACTGCACGCGCTTCTTTGAGGTCGTGCGTGCGCGGGAGGTACCGCCGCTCGCATCACCCGATACGATCCTGCTGGTGGCACAGATCGACGGTTCGCGGCCGGGGGCACTCTACGATGTCCTCGGTGAGTTTGCCCGCCGTGAGGTGAACCTCACGCGCATTGAGTCGCGCCCCGCACGGACGGAGCTGGGCGCATATCTTTTTCTTTTTCGATCTCGATGCGCACAGCGATGCCGCAGCGGAGGCGATTGCCGCGTCGCGCGGCGAAGCGTCTGGCTGAAGGAGCTGGGACGATTTCCGTGCATCTCGCCCACAATGAATAGGGAGCACTGCTGTCTTTAGGGATTCGGGGAAGGAGTTTTACGATGGTTGTTATTATGAATGCAGATGCCACGCAGGCTGACATTGAGGGGTCATCAGCGCCATCGAGGAGAAGGGCCTCGAGGCAAAGGTGATGGAGGGCGCGCACCAGAAGATTGTCGGTGTAATCGGCGATAAGACGAAACTCGCCGCAACGCCGCTGGATGCGATGCACGGCGTTGAGACGACGGTCGCGATCTCGAAGAGCTACAAGCGCGCGAGCCGCGAGTTTCATCCCGCCGCGACGGTGGTGGATATCCGCGGCATCAAGATTGGCGACGGGACGCCCGTGGTGATGGCGGGGCCCTGCGCGGTGGAGTCGCGTGAGCAGCTCCTGGAGACGGCGCAGCTCGTCAAGGAGGGCGGTGCACAGTTCATTCGCGGTGGTGCGTACAAGCCGCGTACCTCACCCTATGCGTTCCAAGGCCTTGAGGAGGAGGGGCTGAAGTACCTCGCCGAGGCACGTGAGAAGACGGGGCTGGCCGTTGTGACAGAGGTCACGGTGGTCGAGGCGGTGGATACGGTCGCCGCCTACGCTGATCTTCTGCAGGTCGGTGCACGCAATATGCAGAACTTCGGTCTCCTGAAGGCGGTCGGACGCGCGGGCAAGCCCGTCATGCTGAAACGCGGGCTGGCTGCGACCATCGACGAGTGGCTGAACGCCGCCGAGTACATCATGAATGAGGGCAATCCGAACGTCATTCTCTGTGAGCGCGGCATCCGCACGTATGAGACCCATACGCGCAACACGTTTGACATCAGTGCGATTCCTGCGATCAAGCACTCTCGCATCTGCCGATCATTGCCGATCCGAGTCACGGTACGGGAAAGTGGCGCATGATCAAGCCCGTGTCCCTCGCCTCCATCGCGGCAGGCGCGGACGGGCTCATCATCGAGGTGCATCCGAACCCCGCACGCGCTCTTTCTGATGGGCCGCAGTCGCTGACGCCGGAGAACTATCGCGATCTCATGGCGAGCGTGCAGAAGCTCAGCCGCTTTATGAAGGATGAGCATATCGAACCGATGGTGATGGAGTAACGCAATGAAAAATGCGGTGATACGAACGTCAAATTCGTATCACCGCATTTTTATTATTGATTATACTCGGCGATGACCCTCGATCTCGCAGAGTGCACCTGCGGCAGTGCCTTGGCAGCGACGCAGGAGCGCGCAGGCTTTGCCCGTGAAGTGGCGGGCATAGACTTCATTGAATGCGGCGAAGTCCGCGATGTCCGCGAGGAAGCAGGTGGTCTTGATGGTGTGCGAGAGGTCAGTACCGGCAGCACTGAGGACAGCGGCGAGGTTCTTGCAGACCCTGCTCCGCCTGCCCTGCCACGTCCGTTGCCGTGATCTTGCCGACGGCGGGGTCGATGCCGATCTGTCCCGAGGTGTGACGAGAGAGCCGACGCGCATCGCCTGGCTGTAGGGGGCCGAGGGCGGCGGGGGCATTGTCGCTGTGAATCATTTCCATGAGAAGCTCCTTTCATCAATAAGGGCTGGTGTACGAAGCGTTCCGTTTCGTACACCAGCCCCTTTCGCGATTCTCACAGCACTGTTTTGTGGTGTGGAATTTCCTCTGCTTAGTGGATCGTCGTGACGCGGACGGCGATGGAACCGCCCTCGTTGTAGGTCATGCCTGCAACCATGACAACCTTGTCGCCGTGGTCGACGTAACCGTTGTCGAGAGCACTCTTCGTGCAGGACTCGATCATCTCCTCGACGCTCGACCACTTGCGTCCCTGGATGGAGTAGACACCCCAGCGCAGGTTGATGTGGCGTGCGACCATCGGGCTCGGCGCGTAGGCGACGATGGTCGCCTTCGGACGGTAGTTTCGACACGACGCGCGTCGTGAGCCGGACTGGGTCGGCGTGAGGATGGCGGTGGCACTTGTCTCGTAGGCGAGCTGTACGGTCGCATGGGAGACGGCATCTGTCGTGGAGGAACGCTCACGGATCTGACGCGAGCGGATGAGTGAGTCGTACTCAAGCGATTCCTCGCAGCGCTGGGCGATGGTGTTCATCATCTTGACCGCCTCGACAGGGTAGTTGCCGCTTGCGGTCTCACCCGAGAGCATGATGGCGTCCGCACCGTCGAAGATGGCGTTGCCGACGTCGGAGACCCCGGCACGTGTCGGACGCGGGTTCTCGGTCATCGATTCGAGCATCTGCGTAGCGACGATGACGGGCTTGCTGACGGCGTTGCACTTGCGGATGATTTCCTTCTGGATGACGGGCACATCCTCGGCAGGGCACCTCGACGCCGAGGTCGCCGCGTGCGACCATGATGCCGTCGGAGACGGCGAGGATCGCGTCAAAGTTGTTGACACCCGCGAGGTTCTCGATCTTCGGGATGATCTCCATGTGTCCGCCGTGCTTGGCGATCAGGTGGCGGATCTCCTCCACGTCAGCAGGGACGCTGGATGAAGGATGCCGCGACAAAGTCCATGTCGTTCTCAATGCCGAAGATAATGTCGCGCTCGTCCTGCTCGGAGATGGCAGGGCAGGCTCAGCTCGATGCCGGGCGCTGCAACGCGCTTGCGCGTGGACATCGCACCGCTGTTCTGGATGGTGGTGATGATGTCCTTGCCGCGTACCCTCATCGACAACGAGTTCGACGAGTCCGTCGGAGAGCAGGAGCTTGTCGCCCGGCTTGACCTCACTGTAGAGCATCTTGTGGTTGACGCTGACGTGCGTCCTCATCGCCCGGCGCATCGTCGTACGTGAGCGTGAATTTGTTGCCCTTTTCGAGGTGTACCTTGCCGGCGGCGAATTCGCCGAGGCGCATCTCCGGCCCCCTTGGTGTCGAGAACCAGCGAGATCACCTTTCCTGAGCGCTCCGCAGCGGCGCGTACCTTCTTGATGCGCTCCAGATGCTCCGGATGCGTACCGTGGGAGAAGTTAAAGCGTGCGCAGTTCATCCCATTCTTGATGAGTGCATCGACGACGCCGTCCGGATCCGTGGCAGGACCCTGTGTGCAGATAATTTTTGTTTTTTTCAGCATGACATATCCCCCGTCTTTTTTGTCCCTGAGGTTAGGAAGCACTGATAAATTCGGTACAACCATCTTAGGGAAGTACTGATAAACTCAGCACCGCCGTCTTAGTACATCTTTTTCGCCCTGTCTGTGTCGACAAATCCTCACATAGCCTCTGCTATGCGTCCGGTTTGTCTCCTTGACAGGACAAAAATCTGCACCAATTCGACGGACTTTATTTTATCAGTACTCCCAGCGCATCTTTTTGCCCGCACTTCGGCGGAAAAATCCTCCACAGAGCACCACTCTGCGTCCGGTTTTCCACCTCGTTCGGACGAAAAAAATCTACGCCAATCTGGCAGACCTCATTTTATCAGTGATTCCTTTTACATCTATAGATATTCTACACTCTTTTCTAGGAGAAGTAAAAGACACTATGCGCACCATGCCGCCGACTGGCGGATTTATTTATTCGGACAATGAAAGAATACACGGATGCAATTTGACAAGAACCTTTTTTCGCTTATGATGGATGCTGTTTTTATAGGAAAGGGTGATACTATGGATTTTACTTAACTCTGCTGTGGGGACGATCAATGACTTTTTGTGGACTTATATCATCATCGTCGTCCTCGTTGGCTGCGGGCTGTGGTTCACGCTCTCGACGAAGCTCGTCCAGCTGCGCGCATTGCCAGAGATGGTGCGCCTTCTCACGGGTGACCTCGGTCGCCGCCCGAGCGGGCGCAAGGCGATCTCGTCGTTTCAGGCGTTCTGCGTCAGTACGGCGTCGACGCGTCGGCGTTGGCAATATTGCGGGCGTTGCGATCGCCATTGTGACGGGCGGCCCCGGCGCGGTGTTCTGGATGTGGGCGATTGCCTTTGTCGGGACGGCGACGGGGTTCGTGGAGAGTACGCTCGCGCAGATCTACAAGATTCCCGCGCGGTCATGGGCTCTTTCACGGCGGCCCTGCCTACTACATCCAGAATGCGCTCGGTCAGCCCTCCGTGGCAAAGCTCTTTGCCGTGCTGATCTCCGTGACGTTTGGTCTGATCTACGTCTCGGTGCAGGCAAATACGATTGCGCTCTCGGTGGAGAAGGCATTCGGCGTGGAGACGTGGATCATGGGCATCGTCCTCTCGGTGCTGGCGGCACTCGTGATCTTTGGCGGACTCAGCCGCATCGCGACATTCACGACGTTCCTCGTACCGATCATGGCGGGGCTGTATCTCCTCATTGCCCTCATCATTGTCATCATGCACATCGATGCGGTGCCGGGGATGTTTGCCCTCATCCTGCACGATGCGTTCAGCCCGCAGGCGGCGGTCGGCGGCGGCATCGGCACGGTGATCCTCACGGGAATTCGCCGCGGTCTGTTCTCGAATGAGGCGGGCGAAGGCTCGATCCCGAATGCGGCGGCGACGGCGAGCGTGACCCATCCTGTCAAGCAGGGACTGGTGCAGGCGTTCGGTGTCTACGTCGATACGTGGATTGTCTGCTCGGCGACGGCGTTCATCGTGCTCCTCACGGGGCAGTACACGATCGGCGGCGACGTGAGCGGCATCGCACTCGCACAGGATTCGCTCGCGAGCGTCTTCGGCACGTGGGCTTCGTCGCTCCTTTCGATTCTGATTTTCCTCTTTGCGTTCAGCTCGGTCGTCGGCAACTACTACTACGGCGAGATCAACATCCACTTTTTCGGTGCGAATGTAAAGACGGCACTCAATATCTACCGCGCCGCCGTGGTCGCGATGGTGTTCTTCGGCTGCGTCGCTGCGTTCCAGCTCGTCTGGAACCTCGCGGATCTCTTCATGGCGATGATCTGCCTCACGAACCTCTACGCGATTACGCGGCTCGCGCCCTATGCGCGGATGGCGCTGCGGGACTATTTCGCGCAGAAGGCGGCAGGAAAGAATCCAATTTTTGATCCGGCCATTCTGCCCAATCAGCGCGGTGTGATGGCATGGAACGAGGATGAGTTCCGCGCACAGAAATACGAATAAGAGATGATGACCTTTGGGGAACGCTCTGCGAGGAAAAACCTTCGTGCGGCAGTTTCCTCCTTCTTTTTCTATGAAAGTCTTTACTTTTGATGCGTGCTTTCGTAGAATAGAGAGCAAGAACAATACGCGCGTGAGCGCAGAATCGAGACGGGGGATGGTTTTATGCTGAAAAAGGCAATCGCGGTCGTCACGTCGGGGGGAGACAGCCCCGGCATGAATGCGGCGGCACGCGCTGTGGTGCGTACGGCACTCTATGAGGGCGTCGATGTCTACGGTGTGCACAACGGATACAGCGGTATGGTGCACGATGATATTGAGCAGCTCACGTCGCGCAGCGTCAGCGATCTCATCCAGCGCGGCGGCACGTTCCTCGGTACGGCGCGCAGCAAGACGTTCATGACGCCCGAGGGGCGCAAGACGGCCTACGAGAATCTCCGCAAACGCAACATCGAGGGACTCGTGATTATCGGCGGCGATGGCTCGCTGACGGGCGGCTCGCTTCTCAGCAAGGAGACGGGAATGCCGATCGTCGGGCTGCCGGGCACGATCGACAACGATGTCTGGGGATGGACTATACGATTGGCTGCGATACGGCGTGCAACACGATCGTCGATGCGATCAACAAGCTGCGCGATACGGCGTCGGCGCATCGCCGCATCATCATCGTCGAGGTCACGGGGACGTCACTCGGGCTGGCTGGCAATGATGTCGGGCATCGCGGGCGGTGCGGAGTATATCCTCGTGCCGGAGGTGGCGTTCGATCTCGAGGAGATCAGCCGTGAGCTGAAGGAGATGTACGAGAGCGGCAAGCGCTACAGCATCATCGTCGTTGCAGAGGGCGCAGGGCTCGGGCGTTGAGATCGGCAAGATCATCGGCGAAAAGACGCAGATCGATACGCGCGTCTCGGTGCTCGGGCACATTCAGCGCGGCGGCTCGCCGACGGTGGAGGACCGCATCAAGGCGTCGATGCTCGGTGAGAAGGCGGCACTCGCGATCATTTCGGGAGTGACCGACGTGGTCTACAGCTTTAACGAGGGGCAGGTCGTGGGGGTCAACCTCTTCGAGGCGGTCAACAACAGCAAGACGCTCGATCCGGAGCTCGTGCGGCTCTCGCGTGTGCTGGCATAATGCTGTTTTTGAGGGGCTGCGGTGCCAATGTGCCGCAGTCCTTTAGGAAAGCACTGATAAATTCGGTACAACCATCTTGACGCATCTTTTTTGCCCGCACTTCGGCGGAAAATCCTCCACAGAGCACCACTCTGCGTCCGGTTTTCCACCTCGTTCGGACGAAAAATCTACGCCAACCTGGCAGACCTCATTTTTATCAGTGCTTCTTTATTTTCCTCTTGACAAGATTCCGTAAACCATGTAGACTACCCTATGTTGTTATCCCATAAATGAATAGCTTCTCATGTGAGAGCACTGTGGAGAGTTGTCCGAGTGGTTGAAGGAGCACGCCTGGAAAAGCGTGTGTGCGGTGATACCGTACCGAGAGTTCGAATCTCTCACTCTCCGCCATTTTTATTGATTTTTCTCAGGGCGGGCTGCAGTGCCTTGGTCTCGCGCAATGGAGCCCTGTGAACCCCGTCAGGTCCGGAAGGAAGCAGCGGTAAGCGGATCGTTTCATGTGCCGCGAGGGTGCCTGGGAACTGCGGTCTGCCGTGGGAGAAATCGGAACAGCGCAGCCCGTGTGGGCTGTTTTTGTTTGTCAAAAGGAGGTGCGCGATGGCATACGTTGCACTCTATCGGCGGTGGCGGCCGGAGAGTTTTGCCGATCTCGTGGGGCAGGAGCATATCAGCCGCACGCTTTCCCGCGCGGTGACGAGCGGGCAGACCAGCCACGCCTACCTCTTTACAGGGCCGCGCGGCACGGGCAAGACGAGCACGGCAAAGATCCTCGCGCGCGCGCTGAACTGCGCCGAGGGGCCGACGCTCACGCCGTGCGGCGTCTGTGACTCCTGCCGCAGCATCAGCGATGGCTCGTCGATGGATGTCTTTGAGATCGACGCAGCGTCCAACCGGGGCATCGACGAGATCCGCGATCTGCGCGAGTCGGTGAAGTTTGCTCCGACGGAGGGGCATTATAAGATCTACATCATCGACGAAGTGCACATGCTCACGACGGAGGCATTCAACGCGCTCCTTAAAACATTGGAGGAGCCGCCCGAGCGCGTGATCTTCATCCTCGCGACGACGGAGCCGCACAAAGTGCCCGCGACGATCCAGTCGCGCTGCCAGCGCTATGACTTTCACCGCATTACGGTGACGGAAATTCGCGATCGTCTCATCTACGTTTGCAAGGAGTCGGACATTGAGGCGGATGAGGATGCGCTCGGCATCATCGCCGCACAGGCGGACGGCGGGATGCGCGACGCACTCTCGATTCTCGATCAGTGCATGGCACTCGCGGAGGGAACCCTGACGGCGGAGCGCGTGCAGGAGGCGTTGGGGCTTGTCGGACGTGCGTGGATTCGACGCATGGCGGGAGAGATCGCTGCGCGCGATGCGGCGGCACTGATCGCACAGCTCAGTGAGCTCCCTGCAGAGCGGGCGTGCGTTGAAGCAGGTGCTCGTCGAGCTCGCACAGCACTTCCGCCGCCTGATGATCGCGGGCGTCGGCGGCACGGTCAGTGCGGCGGAGCTCTGCGCAGGCGATGCGGAGGAGCTGCGCGCAGACGCGGCGCAGTTCACGCAGGCGGAGATCATGGCGATTCTGCGTCGTCTCAATGAGACGATGCAGGAACTGCGCACCTCGCCGCAGCCGCGCATCGCGGTGGAGACGCTGCTGATCGGCCTCTGCCATACGGAGGGGCTGCTCCTTCGGGAGCATCGACTGCGCCCCCTACGGGCGGCGCGGATGCTGCGCGGATCGCGCGGCTCGAGGCACAGGTCGAGGAGCTGGCGGCACGCCTTGCCGCAGGCGGCACAGCTACATCCGCTTCTGCCACAGCGAATGCTTCACCTTCACCGCGCCCACATACGGCGAAGGCGGACGGCGCAGCATCCAAACCCGCGCCGAAGAAAAGCGGCATCGTCTGCCGCAAAAGAAGCGGTGGACGGTGCGCCGCGTCAGCTCGACATGAAGAGTCTGGCAGAGCTTTCAGACACGGCTCAGGAGCGAAATCGTCTCGCCGCATCCCTCCTCTCGGGCGCGGCGTACGAGGGCATGACAGAGACACATTTCTTCATCCGCCCGTCCTCGGATATGGCACGTGACTATATCAAGAAACGCCATCGTGCCGTCTTTGATGAGGTGATGACGGAACTCGCAGGCCGCCCGCTCGCCGTCGTCTGTACGGGCGGCGAGGAGGAGGAGCTCCCACTACCTCCGCCACCCAAAGAGCCGGACTATCCTGCACCCGTGGCGGCGCTGCTCGAAGTCGCAGGTGAGGGGGCTCGCGTGGAGGAGGTGACGGCGCCGCCGCGTGCGGCGCAGAAGAAGCCGCCCCCGCCCCACAGGAGAGCGCAGCGGAAGAGGATGACTACGAGCCGTATGAGCCGACGCCCGATGAGGAAGCTGAGATGTTTGATGATGAGCTTCCGCCCGATGCGCAGGCTTGACGTTGTGGACGGATTTTGCTAGGCTAGGGATTACATCATAAGATAAAGGAGAGATACTATGTTTAACGGCGGCGGAAATATGGCCGGTATGATGAAGAAAGTCCAGAAGATGCAGGCGGACATGAAGAAGATGCAGGACGAGCTGCGCAAGAAAACGGTCGAGGTCTCCTCGGGCGGCGGCGCGGTGAAGGTCGTCATGGATGGCGAGAAGCAGGTGCAGAGCCTCATTATCGCTCCCGCGGCGGTTGATCCTGAGGACATCGAGATGCTGCAGGATCTCATCTCGGCGGCGTTCAACGAGGCAACGAAAAAGGTGGACGACATGATGGCGCAGGAGATGGGCAAGCTGACGAGCGGCCTCGGCCTGCCGCCCGGACTGCTCTGATATGCAGCAGATCGCACCCCTCGCACAGCTCATCGAGCAGCTGCGCGCCCTCCCCGGCATCGGGGCAAAGACGGCGACGCGGCTCGCCTACCATATCCTGGACATGGATATGGAGCGAGCACATCGTCTTGCCGCTGCCATTACGGGAGCGAAGGAGAAGATCGGCTTTTGTTCCGTCTGCTTCAACCTCACGGACAGCGACCCGTGCGCCATCTGCATGGCGGAAAAACGCGACCACACGACGATCTGTGTCGTCGAGCAGCCACAGGATGTTGCGGCGATGGAGCGCATGAACGACTATGACGGCGTGTACCACGTTTTGCATGGCGCACTCTCCCCGCTCGAAGGCGTGGGGCCGAACGACATCCGCATCCG
>BNJS01001968.1_pt1:20000-34636 | contig 34636 bp, 46 predicted proteins | sample 8540461 | NCBI WGS metagenome assembly BNJS01 (sample SAMD00202454, study PRJDB9452) | human saliva metagenome | isolation source: human saliva | place: Japan
TCCTCACTAAAAGATTTTCCCAAGCAAATTAGGATAAAGCGAAAAATACCTTGAAGTCGTGAGACGTTAAGTCAAGTGAACAAGGGCATACGGCGGATGCCTAGGCGTTTCGAAACGAAGAAGGACGCGATAAGCTGCGATAAGCCATGACGAGCTGCAAGTAAGCATGACTCATGGATTTCCGAATGGGGCAACCCGGCAAGAGTAACGTCTTGTCACCCTACTCTAGAGGTAGGGAGAAAACACCCGATGAACTGAAACATCTAAGTAGTCGGAGGAAAAGAAATCAAAGAGATTCCCTGAGTAGCGGCGAGCGAAACGGGAGGAGCCCAAACCTGAGGACTTCGGTTCTTAGGGGTTGCGGACCTGCAACAAGACATAAGCTTTTAGTGGAAGCATCTGGGAAGGTGCGGCGAAGAGAGTGAGACCCTCGTACACGAAAGAGCGAGTGTTGGGCAGGGATCCAGAGTACCACAGGGCACGAGGAACCCGGTGGGAAGCAGGGTGGACCACCATCCAAGGCTAAATACATCGAAACGACCGATAGCGATGAGTACCGTGAGGGAAAGGTGAAAAGAACCCCGGGAGGGGAGTGCAATAGAACCTGAAACCGTATGTCTACAAACAGTCGGAGCACTTTAGATGTGCGACGGCGTGCCTATTGAAGAATGAACCGGCGAGTTAATTTATGCTGCGAGGTTAAGCGGGAGACGCGGAGCCGAAGCGAAAGCGAGTCTTAAGAGGGCGGCAGTAGCATGGATTAGACCCGAAACCACAGTGATCTATGCATGTCCAGGTTGAAGCTCAGGTAAAAATGAGTGGAGGACCGAACCCGTGCGTGTTGAAAAACGTTGGGATGAGGTGTGCATAGGGGTGAAATGCCAATCGAACGTGGAGATAGCTGGTTCTCCCCAGAAATAGCTTTTAGGGCTAGCCTCAGGCGAATAACCATAGAGACGGTAGAGCACTGATCGGGCAAGGGGGCGTAAAGCCTACCGACCCCAGTCAAACTACGAATGGCTCATATGGGCAGCCTGGGAGTCAGAATGCGAGTGATAAGACCCGTATTCAAGAGGGAAACAGCCCAGACCGCCGGCTAAGGTCCCAAATGCTGTGCTAAGTGGAGAAGGATGTAGGACTTCGAAAACAACCAGGATGTTGGCTCAGAAGCAGCCACCATTAAAAGAGTGCGTAATAGCTCACTGGTCGAGAGGCCCTGCGCCGAAAATATCCGGGGCTCAAGCACAGAACCGAAGCCGCGGCAGGGTGTACTACGGTACACACTGGGTAGGGGAGCGTTCTTATCTGGACGAAGGCAGACCGGAAGGACTGCTGGACGGGTAAGAAGTGAGAATGCCGGTATGAGTAGCGAAACGACAGGTGAGAATCCTGTCCACCGAAAGCCTAAGGAATCCCGGGCAACGCTCGTCGTCCCGGGTAAGTCGGGACCTAAGCCGAGGCGAAAAGCATAGGCGATGGACAACTGGCGAAAATTCCAGTACCGGGCGACTTCGTTTGAGGATGGAGTGACGCAGGAAGGAAGCTGAGCGCGCGACTGGTAGAGCGCGTCGAAGGCGGTAGGCTGGTATGGAGGCAAATCCCCATACCGTAAAGGCCGAGAACCGATAGATAGGAAGGGCTGCAGCCCTGACTGAATTCAGCCGCACTAAACTGCCAAGAAAAGCTTCTAACGAGAAGTCGTCCGCCCGTACCAAAACCGACACAGGTAGGCGGGAGAGAATCTAAGGTGCGCGGGAAAACCCTCGTTAAGGAACTCGGCAAAATGCATCCGTAACTTCGGGAAAAGGATGGCCGTCTAGGGTGAAGCATATACTGTTGGAGCGTTTGGGCGGCGGCAGAAAAGAGGCTCCAAGCGACTGTTTACCACAAACACAGGTGCCTGCGAAAGCGCAAGCTGAAGTATAGGTGCTGACGCCTGCCCGGTGCAGGAAGGTTAAGGAGAGTTGTTAGTCCCTTGAGGATGAAGCAGCGAACTGAAGCCCCTGTAAACGGCGGCCGTAACTATAACGGTCCTAAGGTAGCGAAATTCCTTGTCGGGTAAGTTCCGACCCGCACGAAAGGCGTAACGATTTGGGCACTGTCTCAACGAGGGACCCGGTGAAATTGAAATACCCTGTGAAGATGCAGGTTACCCGCGACTGGACAGAAAAGACCCCATGGAGCTTTACTGCAGCTTGGCATTGGTCTTTGGCATATAACGTACAGGATAGCCGGGAGACTGGGAAACCTTATCGCTAGATGAGGCGGAGTCACCGTTGGGATACCGGCCTTTATATGCTGAGGATCTAACCGGAACATTAACAGTGTTCGGGACAGTACCAGGCGGGCAGTTTGACTGGGGCGGTCGCCTCCGAAAGAGCAACGGAGGCGTCCAAAGGTTCCCTCAGCGCGGACAGAAATCGCGCGAAGAGCATAAAAAGGCAGAAGGGAGCTTGACTGCGAGACTGACGGGTCGAGCAGGTACGAAAAGTAGGGGCTTAGTGATCCGGTGGAAAGAGAGTGGAATTGCCATCGCTCAACGGATAAAAGCTACCCTGGGGATAACAGGCTAATCTCTCCCAAGAGTCCATATCGACGGGGAGGTTTGGCACCTCGATGTCGGCTCATCACATCCTGGGGCTGAAGCAGGTCCCAAGGGTTGGGCTGTTCGCCCATTAAAGTGGTACGTGAGCTGGGTTCAGAACGTCGTGAGACAGTTCGGTCCATATCCATCGCGGGCGTAAGATACATGAGGGAGGCTGCTCCTAGTACGAGAGGACCGGAGTGGACGGACCAACGGTGTACCGGTTGTCCTGCCAAGGGCACGGCCGGGTAGCTGCGTCCGGAAGGGATAAACGCTGAAAGCATCTAAGCGTGAAGCCCGTCCCGAGATGAAGTATCTCATTCCTATAAGGAAGTAAGACCCTTGAAGAAGACAAGGTTGATAGGCTGGATGTGGAAGCACAGCAATGTGTGCAGCTGACCAGCACTAATCGGTCGAGGGCTTTGACTTAGCAGAGCCGAGAAACGCGAATGCGTACGACGAGCGAAGCGACAGACGACGTTGACGTAGTGCAATCGTCGAGTCGACGTTGACGACGAGTCGAAATGTCGACAGTGTGATTGGCAGACGTTGACCGCTATTCTAGAGAAGTATATTCGCTAACAATTTGCTGACGTTTCTTCTGTGAAGTTTTGAGTGAGCAAGACTCATTCAACAAGATGCGGTGATGATGCCTGGACGGTTCCACCTGTTCCCATTCCGAACACAGTAGTTAAGCGTCCACAGGCCGAGGGTACTTCGTTGGAGACGACGTGGGAGAGTAGGTAGTTGCCGCAAGAGAGAGGGATTCGTGATGATTCACGAGTCCCTTTTTGCCATATATGGAGGGATATGATGAAGAAGAAACTCACAGTAATTCTGTTCGGTTTGATGTCGCTTGGCATTGGCTTGCTCCTGCTGCATCTCTCGCCCGATCCGATGGCTGAGAATCTGGAACTCGCACGGGAAGCCTCGAATGCACAGGAAGCAGCGGCGGCGATCTCCGCCAATAACAAGAAGGATGTCGTTTACAGTACGGTCGCCTATCTTTTTGTCGGCATTGGGTTCGGCGTAACGGGTTATGGTGTTTTTATGAGCGGGAAAAAAGGAAGATTCTGAGGAAAAATCATAAAAAGAATCTTGTATCGTCAGTATTCTTTGACTATAATATGTGCTAGTTATCTTTTTAAGGAATCACTGATAAAATGAGGGTCTGCCAGATTGGCGTAGATTTTTCGTCCGAACGAGGTGGAAAACCGGACGCAGAGTGGTGCTTTCAGTGGAGGATTTTCCGCCGAAGTGCGGGACAAAAAAGATGCGTCAAGATGGTTGTACCGAATTTATCAGTCTTTCCTCTAATCCAATGAAAGAAAGTCCATGATTTCTTCGGGAGGTACGTTCAATGATTCTGGATCGTCTGGAAAATCTGCCGCTCGGCAGATTCCAGTACAAAGCTGCTCGTTGTCACCGGGCTTGGCTGGCTGTTTGATGCGATGGATACGGGGCTGATCGCCTTTGTCCTGCCGGTACTGGCGCGCGAGTGGAGTCTCACGCCGGCGCAGGTGGGATGGATCGGCTCGATTGGGCTGATCGGCATGGCGCTTGGGGCGGTGCTTGCGGGGAACGATTGCCGACCGCATCGGCCGCAAGCAGGTGTTTACGATCACGGTTCTCCTCTATAGTATCTCGACGGGGCTCTGTGCCGTCGCCTGGAACTATGAGTCGCTGCTCGTGTTCCGTTTCCTTGTCGGTTTCGGCCTGGGCGGCGAGCTGCCCGTTGCAGCGACGCTGATGAGCGAGTATGCGCCGGCACGGCTGCGCGGACGCTTCATTGTGCTCCTTGAGAGTTTCTGGGGGCTTGGCTGGCTTGTGGCGGCATGCATCGCCTACCTCCTCATCCCTGTCTTTGGCTGGCAGGCGGCGTTCTTTATTGGCGCACTGCCCGCGCTCTATGTATTCCTCCTGCGCCTGCACATGCCCGAGTCGATCCGTTATCTCCTCGCCAAGGGGCGTGTGGATGAGGCAAAGGCGATTGTGCGCGATATCGAGCGCCAACTTCGTCTGCCGGAGCGTCCCTTCCTCGATCAGCTTGCTCCGCACCGTGTGCAGGCAGAGCAGGTGGAGACACCGGGATTTTCCGCGCTCTGGGCGAAGGGGATGCGCCGCCGCACAGTGATGCTCTGGCTCGCATGGTTCGGCATTGTGTTCAGCTACTACGGCATCTTTATGTGGCTGCCGTCGATGGTCTTTGCGCAGGGGTTTGCCATTGTCAAGACGTTCGAGTACGTCCTTATCATGACAGTCGCTCAGCTGCCGGGCTACTATGCAGCGGCATATCTCGTGGATGTGATCGGCCGCCGTTATACGCTCGGGCTCTTTCTCCTACTCAGCGGCGTGTGCAGCTATTTCTTCGGCAATGCAGGCGATGTCTCTGCTCTCCTCGGCTGGGGCGCGGCGATGAGCTTCTTTAATCTCGGCGCATGGGGCGTTATCTATACCTATACGCCCGAGCAGTATCCGACGGCGATGCGTGCGCTTGGCAGCTGGCTGGGCGGCAGGTTTCGGCCGCATCGGCGGTATGATCGCACCGATGCTCGTCGGCGTGATGCTTGCGAGTGCCTTCCCCATGAGCGGCATCTTTATGATGTTCGCGGCGGTCTTTGTCGTGATTTCGGGAACGGTGCTCCTTCTCGGACGTGAGAGCAAGCAGCAGACGCTGGAGGAGCTGGAGCAGACGCTCGGTGCGACTGAGTCCCTCGGCACTGCGCCGTGAATAAGATGAATATCGCTAGAATTGTATGAAAGAATTGGTCAGACAAGATTAAAAATTTATAGTAAAAACTCTTTTCGAATGAAATTCTCTGTGGTATACTTGCAGAACAAAAAGAAGCAACACGGTGCTTCTTGCCGGGGGATTTTGTTTTGACGATGGAGCGTCTCGAACGATGCGTACCGCGATGGTGCGCATTTGTTTTTCAGAAATGGGAAGGGAAAGAGGGGGTATTTATGCCAGCGGGAACGGAGTCACGGAGCGTCGCCCAAAGGGACGGGGCATCGGCTTCAGATCAACTGTATCGTAGCTGTCAGCATTGTGGTCGTCATGGCGATCATCTTGGGGATTGTCGGCTACATGACCTTTGGAACACTCGAAGAGGCGTGCGAAGAGCAGAGCGCTTTCCAAGAGCTCGGAAGCATCTCGGCTGCGGTTCAGCTGCCTATGACAAGGCGTATCAGGCGGCTGCGATCACCGAGGTTCGCATTCAGGACATCTCTGCAGGCACCGCCGGAGGCACTGCAGCCGTCGATGCGGTCGTCAAGGTGCTCAAGGAGTCTATGGCGGCGACGCCCGGCATCCTCGGCGTCGGCGTCTGCTTTGCGCCGGATGCGTTTGACGGCAGAGATGCCGAGATGGTGAATACGGAGTACTCGGATGCGAGCGGACGCCTGCTTCCCTTTCGTCTGGCCGAGACGCATCGAGCCGCTCTTTCGGCTATGAGGACGGCAGAGTGGTACACGGCGGCGGAGAAGACGATGAAGCCTGTGCTCACGGATCCCTACGCCTTTACGACGGCCGATGGGGAGCACTATATGGCGGCGGCGCTGTCCTACCCGATCGTCCAGAACGGAAAGTTCCTCGGCACGATTCTCGTCGACATCGACATGGGGGATTCAGGGCGATCTGAAAGAAACTCAGCTCGGACGATCAGTACTATGTTCTCTTCGGACAGAAGGGCGGCATTGTCGCCCAAGGCCGGGATGACAGCGTGGTGATGAAGAATCTCTATGAGCTGTCGGGTATTAAGGGCGAGGATGTCTTTAAGAGCACGGCAGAGCATCCCTTCACGATCCGTAAGAACTCCTCCAGCACCGGCAACGAAACACTTTATGTGTATGCACCGATTTCCTTTGACGGCGTTACGGCGCAGTGGGGCATCGGCTCCGCGACGAACTATGATGTGTTCACCGCTGTGGCACAGCACATGATCTATATCCTTATCGCCGTTGGCATCATCGGGATTCTCCTGCTTTTGGCGGTGCTAATCTCCTTCGTCACGAAGCGACTCTCGACACCGATGAGCGATCTGCAGGGCGTGGTGGAGAACTTTGCCCGTCTCGATCTGCGCGCGGATAATCCCGCCAACGCACGTGCACGCGACTATCTCGGCAGAGCGGATGAGATCGGCGCGATGACGGGAGATCTCGCCGAGCTCGCCAATAATCTGCGTGCAAACGATGGGCAAGATCAACGCCTCCTCGGAATCCGTGGCGGCGACGAGTGAGGAACTGACGGCGACCACGCAGACGACGGCGACACACCTCAGAGGAGGTCTCGAAGGCGATCCAGAACATCGCCGAGGGGGCGACGAGTCAGGCGGAGGATACGCAGAAGGCGGCCGATCATCTCGAGTGAAGTGCTGCGTATCGAGCAGGAGACGGAGCGCATCGTCAGTGTTCTCAACGAGACGACGCAGAAGATCAGCGACCCGCAAGGAGGGAGGGCTCGAGATCTGAGTGATCTGCTCGGTCGCGCCGAGGATGATGTTCAAAAGCGACCGAGGAGGTTGCAAAGGTCGTCGAGGAGACGAATCAGGGGCGCGGACAAGATCGACGAGTCCAGTACGATGATCCAGAGCATCGCCGACCAGACGAACCTCCTCGCGCTCAACGCTGCCATCGAGGCGGCGCGTGCCGGCGAGGCCGGACGCGGGTTCGCCGTTGTGGCGGAGGAGATCCGCAAGCTCGCCGAGCAGAGCTCGAGCTTTACGGACGACATCCGCGGCATCATCCACGAGCTGAAGACGAAGAGTCAGCGGGCGGTGGACACGATGCACGCTATCGACGAAACTCGCCTCGGAGTCGCATCAGGGACTCGAGGCACGAAGGAGTGCTTCGACCGTATCTCTGAGGCGGTCGAGGAGACGGGGCGACGTGGTCAAGAAGCTGAACGCATCGGCAAAGACGATGGGCGAGAAGCACGCGTCCATCTCGGATGTGGTGCAGAACCTCTCCGCACTCGCCGAGGAGAATGCCGCGACGACCGAAGAGGGCAGCGCGTCGGTGGAGACACAGACGAATGCGCTTGAGGACATCGCACAGGCGAGCGAGGGGCTCGCGGAGATTGCGACCGACCTCCAGCGCGAGGTGGAGCGGTTCAAACTCTAAACGGTAATACATGGGACGGTCACAGGAGGAGTTTTCTTTCTGTGACCGTTTATTTTATGACTCCCTTGAGTATAAAAATAGGGGGGATCAAATTAAAAAATTTTATGAAAACACTATACGGCTGTGATATCCTGTGCTATACTTACTAAAACTATATGTGAAAATGACGGAACATGGAGAGAGGAAGATTATGTCAAAGGAGACTGCGCTGGAGCGCGGCGCACAGGGGCGGGGGATCGGCTTTCAGATCAACTGCATCGTGGTGGTCAGTATTGTCATTGTGATGGCGATTGTCCTTGGTATCGTGGGAAAGATGACCTATGATACGCTTGAGAATGAGAGAAGACAGGCGCTTTAACGAACTGGGGAAGATTGCCGCGTCTGTTCAAACGCGTTATGAAAAGGCGTACCAGGCATCGGCACTCGCAGAAGTACGGATTCAGCAGATCCTGCAGGGGACACCGGAGACGCGCAGCCGCGAGGCGGTCGTCCAGGTGCTGCGCGACACGATGGAGGCAAGTCCTGAGCTTCTCGGTGCGAGGGCTGCTTTGCTCCGAACGCCTTTGACGGCAGGGGATGCGGAGATGGCGAATACAGAGTACTCGGATGCGTCGGACGCCTTATCCCGTACGCCATGGCGGACAAGGTGATCCCGCTCAGCGGCTATGAGGACAGCAGGATGGTACAGACGAATGGAGAAGTCGCATAAGACGATGCTGACCGATCCCATATACCTTTACATCGTCCGATGGCGGGAAAATGATGGCGGCGGCGATTTCGCGACCCATCATGGTGAACGGTCAGTTCCTCGCGCACACTGCTCTTTGACATCAACATGGGCGGGTTCCAGTCAGATCTGCGGGCATCAGCTCGGAAGATCAGTTCTATGCGCTCTTTTTCCCAGTCCGGGTCGATCGTTGCCCATGGACTGTCCACAGACTTGGTCATGAAGAATATCTTTGAACTGATGGGGATGAAGGCGGAGGATGTCGCGAAGGGGACGGCGGAGGATCCCTTCGCGCAGGAAAAGGTTTCTCCCTCCTCGGCAAGGATACACTCTATGTCTATGCGCCGATCTCGTTTGACGGTGTTTCGCAGCAGTGGGGAATGTGCTGGCGACGAGCTATGACAGGTTCACCGCTGATGCGTACCACATGATTTATATTCTCGTTGCTATTGCTGTCGTTGGCGTTGTCACTGCTGGCCGTGGGACTGATCGTCTTTCGTCAACCGGCGGATTTCCTCGCCGATGGGCGATCTGCAAGGCGCGGTACAGAACTTTGCCCGCCTCGATCTGCGCGCGGACAATCCCGCAAATGTTCGTGCCGCGAGCATCTCGAGCAGAGAGGATGAGGATCGGCGGTGATGATCGAGGATCTTGCAGAACTCGCAAGACGTCTGCGTGCGACAATGGCCAAGATCAACTCCTCCTCCGCAGTCCGTGGCGGCGACGAGCGAGGAGCTGACGGCGACCGCACACGTACGACGCACACTCCGAGGAGGGTCTCGAAGGCGATCAGAACATCGCCGAGGGGGCGACGAGTCAGGCGGAAGATACGCAGAAGGCAGCTGATCATCTCGGTGAAGTGCTGCGCATCGAGCAGGAGACGAAGCGCATCGTCAGGTCCTCAGCGAGACGACGCAGAAGATCAGCGACCGCAAGGCGGAGGCTCGGAGATCCGAGTGATCTGATCGGTCGCGCCGAGGAGATGTTCAGAGCGACCGAGGAGGTCGCAAAGGTCGTCGAGGGAGACGAATCAGGGCGCAGACAAGATCGACGAGGTCAGTACGATGATCAGAGCATCGCCGACCAGACGAACCTCCCTCGCGCTCAACGCTGCCATCGAGGCGGCGCGTGCCGGCGAGGCCGGACGCGGGTTCGCCGTTGTGGCGGAGGAGATCCGCAAGCTCGCGGAACAGAGCTCGAGCTTTACGGACGACATCCGCGGTATCATCCACGAGCTGAAGACGAAGAGTCAGCAGGCGGTGGATACGATGCACGTATCGACGAAGCTCGCCTCGGGTCGCATCAGGGGCTCGAGGAGCAGCGAAGGTGCTTCGACCGTATCTCTGAGGCGGTCGAGGAGACGGGCGACGTGGTCAAGAGCTGAACGCATCGGCAAAGACGATGGGCGAGAAGCACGCGTCCATCTCGGATGTGGTGCAGAACCTCTCCGCACTCGCCGAGGAGAATGCTGCGACGACCGAAGAGGGCAGTGCGTCGGTGGAGACACAGTCAGAATGCGCTTGAGGACTATCGCGAAGGCGAGCGAGGGGCTCGCGGAGATCGCGACCGACCTCCAGCGCGAGGTGGAGCGTGTTCAAACTATAGAGTGTACGATACAGAGTCTGCTGCACGAAGATGGTTCGGTCTTCGTGCGGCGGCTCTTTCTATTGTGCGCAGTCCTGCTGTGGATGCACGCGAAAACACTAGCGAAATCTCTCTGTGTATGCTACAATAGGGCAGATAATATGACGGTACTATAGGAAGCACTGATAAATTCAGCACCGCCATCTTAGCGCATCTTTTTTGCCCGCTTTTTCGTTAAAATCCTCCACATAGCCCTCGCTATCGCGTCCGGTTTGCTGCCTCAATCGGACGAAAAATCTACGCCAATCTGACGGACTTCATTTTATCAGCGATTCCTATATTTTTGAGGTGACATTTTGCGATATAACTGGAAGCGCCTTGCGGCGGCATCTCTTTTTGCACTGGCGGTACAATTCTACGCACCGCCGTCCTTTGCGATGCCTCCGATTCTCCCGTACAATGAGGTGACGGAGGGATGCGAGGAACGGCGTATACCGTGCTCGACACGACGGGCGAGGTGCGCACGTTCCCCGTGGAGATCGTCGGTCCAGATGGAGGGCGGCAAGGGCTCTCAGCGGATGATTATGGCGCGGACGGCGGGAATTTCATCGAGCACGTCGGCGGTGTCCTGCAGGGGATGAGCGGCAGTCCGATTTATGTGGACGGTCGTCTCGTGGGGGCGCTTGCAGCGGGGCTGAAGGATCTCAGCCCCTATACCTTTTTCATCACACCGATTGAGGACATGATTTCCGCTCTGGTCGATGCCCGATACGAAGAGATAAGACGCGCATCGACACGGTGGACGTCGTGCGCGCCGTTGAGGAGCGCAAGAAGGCAAAGGAAAAGGACGAACTGCGCGAGCGCGAGAAAAAGTTGAGAAGATGACACGCGCCGAGCGTGAGGCGGAGTGGCGTGATACGCTCGCCGCCCTGCGCGGAGAGGCGGGAAGTACCCGCAGATCATGCGGGTGAAGCAGAAGAGCACAGAAGGCTGCGGACGACACGCATGACGCGGCCGCTGATGCTGTGCCAGAGCGCGGACAAAGGTGAGAAATCGTCGACGCGGGGCCCGTCGCGGCATCTCCCGCAGAAAAGCAGCGCACGATGCCGAGGAGAAGTCGGCCTTCTTTGTGAGCAGGTTTGGCTCGGCGGGGCTGCGCTATCTAAGAACAATATGCCCGCAGGCAGTACCTTCCTTCCGCTGGGAACGGTCGGTGCCAGTCGCCCCTTCCACGCGCTGTGATGCCGCCTCTGCGGGCGGTCAGCCGTCGGGGTCGCCATTGTCTACGGCGACTTTCAGCATCGGCGCGACGGGAACAGTGACGGCGGTGGACGGCAAAAAGGTGCTGGCCTTCGGTCACTCCTTTATGCACAAGGGCAACGTGAGACTGCTTCATGACGGATGCCGATGTGGTCAGGGACGATCGCAGGGCAGAGCAACGGCGTGAAGATCGCGAACATCGGCAGTGTGATCGGCCGCATCAATCAGGATCGCATGAGACGGGCGTTGCGGGGATCCTCGGGACGTTCCCCACCGCTGTTCCGGTTCGCATTCACGTGAAGGACGATGCGCTCGGCACGGAGGAGACCTTCGGTGCTGAGATTGCCTACGATGAGGATTTCCTGCCCGTGCTCTCGGGCAGTATCGCCTATGCGGCAATGAGCCGCGTGTCGGATTCCCTCGGCAGCAGCACGGCGCGCATCCGCTTTGCCATCCGTACAGAATGCCGTGGACAGCGGCGTCTTTGAGCGGCGCAATATGTGCTACAGCGCGGCAGATGTCGGGCAGGTCGCCGTGACGGAGCTGCTGCAGGCAATGAGATATGATCGTGACGAGATCACGCAGGAGGTCCGATATTCTCGATCTCGATGTGGATGTGGAGCTCACGGGCGGACGTCAGACAGCCGTTCTGGTCTCGGCGGTGCCGGACAAGCTGGTGGTAAAGCCGGGCGACACGGTGACGTTCAGACGAGATCCGCCCTATCGCAAGCCCGGAGGAGACGCTGTCGATTCCTATCGCGTGCCGAAAGCGCAGCCGGCCGGGACGCTGAACCTCGATATCCGCGGCGGCGGCTTCGTCCCGTGAATCGCCATGGCACTCCTCGCGCAGGCGGGGCTCGAGATCCCCGACGACGGAGAAGTTCAAGTCGACGGCGGAGAAGCTGGACGATCTTGCCGCGGGGCAGAACAATGAGAGTCATCATCGCGCCCGGGCGGCGCCCGCGCCGAGCTCCGAGGAAATGAAGAAGCGCATGCGTGCGGCGGCAAAGGCGTCGGCACGCGCGGCAAACGCGAGGCCGAAGCGCGTGACGCTGCTCGAGCGATCCGAAGAGAGGACGAACGCGAGAAATTCTATGCGCCGTATGTGATCGGAGCGTGATCCAGCGACGCTGAAGGTTGAGGAATAAGGACAGATGGAACAACTGGTCATTCATGGAGGCATCCCTGCGCGGCCATGTGAGAAGATCGGCGGGGCGAAAAATGCGGTGCTGCCATTATCGCGGCAGCATTTACTCGTACGAAACGGAAAAATGTGGCTGCTGGATGAGGTGCCTGCACTCGAAGATGTCTATACGATTAGCGGCGGTGCTGCGTGCCCTCGGCGTGACGGCGGACTACACGGCATCGGAGCATCGTCTGGTCATCGATGCGCACATATTGCGACGGTCGCAGCCCCCTACGACCTCGTCACCAAGATGCGCGCGTCATTTCATCATGGAGCCCTTGCTGCGCGCGCGAGGGTCATGCGGGAAATCTCTCTGCCGGGCGGCTGTGCCGTGGGACGCGCCGATCGATCTGCATCTCAAGGGCTTTGAGGGCCTCCGCCGAGATCGAGATCACGCAGGGCGCGATTCACGCGCGTGCGCCGCACGGGCTCAGGGGGCGCATCTCGCTTCGATTTCCCGAGCGTCGGGGGCGACGGAGAATGTGATGATGGCGGCGTCCTGCGCCGAGGTGAAAGACGATTCTTGAGAATCCTGCGCTCCAGGCCGGAGATCGTTGATCTCGCGAACTATCTCAATGTGATGGGGGCGCGCATCCGCGGTGCGGGAACGAACCGCATCAAGATCGATGGCGTGCCGGAGCTGCGCGCGGCGGACTATACGATCATCCCCGACCGCATCGAGGCGGGGACGTACATGGTCGCGGCGGCGATGACGCGCGGTGATGTGTTCATCGAACGCGATCAGCGAGCATCTGAAGCGTCATTGCGAAGCTGAAGGAAGCGGGCGCACAGATCGAGGAAGGATATTGCAGGGGTGCGCGCTCTGCCGACCGCCCGATGAAGGCGATTGATCTCAAGACGATGCCTATCCCGGCTTTTCCGACGGATATGCAGGCGCAGTTCGTGGCAATGCTTGCCGTCGCCGAGGACGAGTGTCGTGACGGAGACGGTGTTCGAGAACCGTTTTATGCACGTCGATGAGCTCGTGCGCATGGGGGCTCGGATCCGTGTGGACGGACGGACGGCGACGGTCGAGGAGGGTGCTCTCCTTGGCGGCGCACCTGTGCGGGCGACAGATCTGCGCGCGGGGTGCGGCGATGGTGCTCGCGGGGCTCGTGGCGCCGGATGAGACGCGCGTCGGCTACATCCACTCACATCGACCCGGGTACGATGATCTCGTAGCTAAAGCTCGTGGCGCTCGGTGCGGATATTCAGCGCGTGGATGCGGGTGGGCAGGGCGTGTAAAAACTGCTGCATAATAAAGAATGATGCGATAGAATAAATTCAGAACGATGGATTGAGGAGGTATGAAGGATGAAGCACATCAAGACGGTCAACAAGCCGACGATGCAGTCCACGCTCTACACGGGCGGCTGCGGCGAATGCAGGCATCCTGCCAGTCTGCCTGCAAGACTTCCTGCGGTGGGCAATCAGCCCCTGCGCGAAGTAAGACAGGAAATCGGCACAGCCTTCTCGTTTGCGAGAGGGCTTTTTCTATGTATGATCGTCATGTAGACGCTGCGGACCACACCTGGTTGCGCAAACGGTCGTACCTTATCTGCCTAAATACCTGCGGACGTCTCGCCGGCGCTGCGCTTGAGCGAAAGAAATCCGCGGGGGCGGAAACGATCTTCTTTCGTTGCTCCACTGCAGGGTTGCTTAAGCGTATTACATTTCAAAGTGGTTATGAAGGAGAACAAATGAAAGTCCGAACGCATAAGTTCAAGCAGAACGGTATGCACATTCTCGTCGATGTGAACGGCGGTGCGGTTCACGTGATCGACGAGATGATTTCTGATATGATGGATGACTTCGACGGGACCCGAACGATGGGGCTGTCGTGGCACGTCTCAGGGGGCGTTATCCTGAGGGGATCTGCGCGGGCACTCGGCGGCTGCACGAGCTGATGGCGGCAGGGGCGCTCTTTGCCCCCGATATTGACGTACCGCCGACCTTCAAGTCGCGCGGATTGGGTGAAATCCCTGTGTCTGATGGTGGCACAGGACTGCAATCTGCGATGCAAGTATTGTTTCGGCGACGGCGGCGTATGGCGGGCACCGTGCGGTGATGTCGCCCGAGGTGGGACGGCGGTCGGACGGTTTTATCATTGACGGCTGTGGTCGCGCAAGCACTGTGAGATTGATTTCTTCGGCGGCGAGCCGCTGATGAATCTG
>BNJS01001437.1_pt1 | contig 34616 bp, 71 predicted proteins | sample 8540461 | NCBI WGS metagenome assembly BNJS01 (sample SAMD00202454, study PRJDB9452) | human saliva metagenome | isolation source: human saliva | place: Japan
CGTGTTGCCGATGGAGAGATCGAGCCATCGAGAGACAGGCGGCATAGGGGATGTATTCCCCATCAGACATCTTGTCGAAAGATCGAGGGCAGAGGAGCGTATAGCCGCGACTGGCCGATTCGTCTTCCACCGCCCTTAGCCCTCTTCTTGTTCCGATCTTCCTTGTCGTAATACGCCATAAAGCATTGCCCCATGCGCCTTCGCCCAGGTTCCACTTGCGTCCGGTGGTGTAGACCATAAGGACAACGGCGGCGTGTTGACGACCGTCGAGTTATCCGTAGTGATAGAGCGCCTTGCCTTGATCGTCGCGCAGGACGAGCGCGGAAGGGGATATAGCCGTAGTAGCGCTTCTGAAGTCCTTCCACCAGCCCTCCTCGTTGTCTTTGCTCGCATCCTCGAAGGGGTTGTAGCGCACATCCACCAAGGCCTCGATCTTCCAGATTCAGCGGGTAGTTGTCACGCTGTGCCGGGTCGACAAAGGACATACGGCGATCATGCATCTCGATCGTGACCGAGGCAGACCCGCATTCAGTATGCGGCTGCATTGCTGGGTGTACGTCTTATGCCCTGTGCGGGTGTCGAAGACGACGGCCGCGCCCGCCTCTGCATCACCCGAAAAGATGGGCGATCGGCGAAGAGACCTCGCCTGATTGAAGGCATCCAGCACGCGGAACTTCCGCTGCTGAGGCTGAGCGGATGGAGCAGCATGTCGAAGCGGGTAGTTCTGATCAGGTGGTCCACATTCACGCGGTGCGCGGTGCAGGCTGTGTCATGATCGCGCCCGGCTCGATGGAGCATCCACAAGGTTATTGCTCATGTAGGGGAATAGGTCCAGCTCGCAGTTGTTGTACGTCTTGTCCACGCAGCGCCGGGGTCGAGGCACCCAGCGCACCCGTCGTGGCTGGAGGCCCTCGAGAGAGCATGAAGGTCGTGAGGTTGATGCGCCGTCCTTCTGCACCATTTGCAGGCCGAAGGGGCGCAGGCGCCCTCAGTACCTCGCGCAGGGTCATCGCGGCTCGCCGTCCTCGTCGAAAAGTTGTCCTCCGACACGTAGACGCCGTCAAGCAGCGACGCCCCGGCTGATGTGGTGGTGGAAGGAACGTCTATGGCAGTCTGCGGTATTGATCGCTCTGCTTCACGGCCATGTCGAGCACGGTGCGCAGCTTGATGCGCTGCGATTGTCCGTTCCCGTCTGTTCGAAGGCGATGCGGTCGAGCAGGGCGAAGTCGCTGAAGGTAAGCGAGACCTCATAGTCCGCTCACGGCTGAAAAGGCTCCTCGTAGATCTCCGGATCGAGCATACCGCTCAGTGGGAGCTTATTGTTGCGGTAGATGTCGAGACGCGTGCTGCCAGCCTGGGTGGTGTGGGGTATGACAAACTGGCGATCTGTCTCCGGGACGACCATCAGCGTAGCCGCCGACGACATCACGGGCTCCAGCTTGTCCACCTCGGCCCACTCGATCGACACCGGCGTCTCGTAGGAAACGTCAGCTCGACCGGCTTACCCGTGAAGCCTTCCTGCCAGATCTCCGCCCGATGGCGCGACCCGGCGATGCTCATAAACTCGCCCGTATAGCGTATGCCCTTAGCCACTGTTGTTGAATTGTTGAGAGGCCTGTCGGCCTGTTTTGGTTGTTCGTTGTTCGTTATCTCGTCCTTCGGTTCACTTGCGAGCGCTTGTTCAATACCGCTTCAAGTCACGCCCGGCGATGCGGAAGACCACCTCGCCGCCCACACCTCAGCCGGTTCGATCAGGTCGCGCAGCTTGGAGAGCGGTGCTACCACCTCGGGGTTCGTCGAGGGCATTGGCATACTCACCGAATATACCCAGCGTCTTGCCGTAAGCCAGACCGCCCTCGGCGTACTTCGGGATAGAGGCCAGCGCTGCCAGTATGCGGAAGCCACTGCGTAATAGCCAGCACCGGCCCCACGACGGGGGATAGCCGATACCGAGGCCGCTGCACCTGTGCCCGCTGCGAAGGTGCTGGCTATGCCTTGCGCCTTTTGTGCAGCAACGAGCGACAGGATCTGCGGGATGGCCGATGCGATAGCTTGCAGCACGTTTTGTCCCCCACTCGAGCCATGCCCCGCCGTACCGCCGACCGCTCGTCCCAGGTTGCCCATCACGTCTGCCACGCCGTTCAGGCCTTTGGAGACTTTCTTGTAATACTCCGCCTCGGGAAACATCTTCTCCATCCGCTCCTTGATCTCGCGACACGCGCTTGAGCTCGCCGAGGGTCAAACTTGAGGGGAAGGTTCAGCTTGGGGCCGTCCTTGCTGCCATCTTTGAGGATCCGCTGCTTCTCCCACGGCATCGGCCCGGTGCGCTTCAGCGGCTTGTTTCTCGGACTCGATTAGAGCCTCGCGCATCGCCAGCTGCGTCTTGAGCAGGCTGATCTGCTTCTGAAGCTGCATGGCGTGCTGTTCGTCAGCGGCCTGTTGCTTCTCTTGTAGCTCGGCGATCTGCTGTTTGTACCAGCCGAGTGTCTCCGGGTTGTACTGTTTCTTGCCGTCTTTATCGCTCTTGCCGCCGCCTTTGCCCGATCCGCCGGAGGCGTGACTCCTCCGCCACCGCCGCCACCTATCAGCGCCCGCTTGGCATCGGCCGCATCACGCATCTTCTGGTTCAGTGCATCGATGGCCGCCAGCGGCCCCTTGAGGTCATCGGCCACACTGTGCCCCCAGCTGGGGAGGTTGAACAGGCGGCGGAGCGTGTCGATCAGCGTACGGATGGCGCCGATGGCCTTCTCGATGGACTTAATGACCAGCTCGTAGATCCACTTAGCCCACTTCGCGATGGCTTTGAAACGCTCCGTGGAGGCCAGCCATCGGGAGAACTGCATCACCGCCTGCGACGCCTCCTGGGAACTGGGTGATGACCTTCTCCAACCACTTCCGGACGATGCCCGATAGCAGCATGGTGAAGTCCCGAAGGCTTCCCACAGCAGGTTTACAATGCGCCGAAAGTCCTCCGAGTGATTGTAGCGGCCAGATCAGCGCACCGGCCAGTGCACCCAGCGCCATGACGATGATGCCGATCGGGTTGGCATCGAGCGCCGCATTGAGCAGCCATTGCGCCGCCGTCCATAGCCTTGGTGGCGATGCCGGTCGCATTGATCGCTTGGGCCAGCTGGATGATGCCGCTGGCAGCCATGCCATCTCTGCGGCCTGTGTGAGAACGACTCGAAGGGAGGAGCAGCTGTCCCACTTGCTCCTTCATGTCGCCGATGGTATTGTTCAGCTGCACCATGCGGCCGGAGTCCGTCTTGGCCAGTTCGGCATTCACGCCGCCCGCCGAGGCGGAAGCTCGCTGACCGGCCAAACTTCGTCCAAGCCCCTCGGCCAGCGTCGCCGCCTTCTCCTCCTCGGTGCCCAGAACTTCAGGATCTGCTCTTGCGCCTCGCTGAAGGTGTAGCCGTAGCGACTCAGCGCGGAGGTCTGCCCGGCGAACACCTTGCCCATCATCGTGGCGATGTTCACGGCCGACTCCTGCGTGGCATTGAAGCCCGTACTGCTGGGCGATCATGTCGTTCATCACCGGGATGAGCGTCTCGAGCGACGACTTCTTCGAGGCGTAGGTAGCCAGCTCCTGCACGCCGGCCAGCTGCACCTCATCGCCGATCACACCCAGCTCTTGCTGGGCCGAGCAGAAGGTCTTTTGATGGACTGCACCTCGTCGTCGGTAGCGTCCATCGTATTGCGCATCACGGTTTGCAGCTTCGTCTCTGCCTCCACCTGTGCGGCATAGAACTGCGTCATGCCGCTGACGGCGCTCGAGACCTGACCGAAGGCCGCGGCGACGTTCTGAATCGCAATCAACAGCTTGGTTGAAGTTGAGCAGGCTCGTCTTTAACCCCTCCGAGCGTTCGCGTGATGTGATTCGATGGATCCGCCCGAGCTCTTCCCACCACGTGCTTGAGCTTTGTCGACTGAGTCCGTCCCCTGCGCCGTGGAGTTTCGATCTTATATTCTACCGTGTTGTCTGCCATACCTCTGCTTAATCGTCAGTCTTACCCTGTCCCCACGCCGCGGCCAGCTGGTCTATCAGCTTCGCCGCTCTTCGATCGTCATCTTCGGCGCCTTGGGGCGCTCCTCCGCCTCTTTCATCCCACGGGAAGCGCACCAGATCCTCCGGCCGTCGCGAAGCGCGACGTGTGCGGCGCTACGGCTGCAAAGGCGATCATCCGCGCCTGCTCCCCAGCCGGTCTGCATCTGTTCCTCCTCGGTAGTCGGGCATGACTGCGTCAAGACCGCCTCGAACTCCTCGGGGTGAGCTGTAGGAAGTCCTCGCGGCGTCATCCCCACGCGGCCCATCGCCACGCCCAAGAGCTCCTCGATGGTCAGGCTCGTGTCGGTTGCCCGCGGAGCGTCAGCGTGCAGCCTCGAAGGCTCGCACCCCTGCCATGAGGCGAAGTCCTCCGGCGTGATGGCGTCAGCCATCTCTATCAGCGACATTTCGAAGGGTATCATCGTCTCGCTTGCAGGCCGAGGACACAGCACCACAGGAGGCGTGAGGGCGTCTGATGAACGACTCTCCCATCTGGCTCCGTCACCTCGCGGCCCATCTGCTGCTTGAAAGCGCAGCATGGCGCCCATCGTCATCATGCACGGGTAGTCTTTGCCCGCTATTCGAATGGTATTCATACGTCGTTTAATTGCTCGTTTAAATCGCTGTTTGAACATCCGCGCGGCGTAGTCTTTCACTCTCGCCCGTCGACTCAAGAGATACCTTGTAGGAGGCATCGTCGTCAGCCGGGCGCGTCTGCGCGAGGTTTGGTGATGACATACTTGCCACTGCGGTAGCGCGTGCTGTACCTTCACCACGGTGGTTGCATACTTCACCTCCACCGGCTCGGCCTTCTGCCAGAGCGCCAGCAGCTCGCTGTAGCCGCATTCTGTCTCGTCGTAGAAGCAGAAGCCTTCGGCGCTGAGTCGACTCGCTGCAGCTTTGTCACCGACTTTCTCCGTCCACTTGCCGGTGTGCCTCCGGCCTGCTTGGAGGCGTTTAACGGCCCGTTCTTTCGATTCTGTGTTGTGCGTGATCTCGCACGTCGAGACAGTGCCCGATGGCTTTTCCGCCGACGAACGATGAGCAGGTTGCTGCCAGTGCATATATCCTGTTGGCATGTCTTGTAATTGTTAATGGTTAGTTGTCGATGATTGGGGACGATCCGGCTTCCCTTGATGTAGATCCGGACTGACGGCCACGCGGCCATGCCGAGCACGAGGGCGAGGAAGGCGTATCCGCCGCCCATCAGCGCCCGGTGATACCACCGGAAGGGTCGCTCCACGGTGACGTACTCCGTGCGGACACGGTCGGTCATCTCGCGGATGGTAGCGGTCGCGCAGGGCGATCTCTATGACGGAGGCTGTCTTCGCGGCATTGCACATCGAGCAGAGCACCGCGGTAGCCCGTATCGGTCAGGACGTCTGTCAGCGTCACGTGCGGTACGATGCGCGTGCCGGGCACCGAGATGAGCCTTCTGAGGGCAACGCGCCCCGACTGGCATTCCAGAGTAGGCACGGATCAGCGCCGAATCGGGCTCGATGACCACAAGCGTGTCGCGCACCGTTTCGTCGACTCTCCTGCCGTGTCACCTCGCGCTCTGCCGGCACACGGTAGACGGCGTGACAGCCGACGGTCAGCCATATCAGCGCCATCAGCGCTATCCATCGATTCATTGTTGGCTGTTGGTTGCTCGTCCCCCGAGAGAGGGCCTCCCCCGCCCACCTTTTTAGGGGGTAGGCAAGGGGAAAGCCCTTCCATGAACAGAACGAAGTATTCACCTGTCGTGCGGCCTCGGTCGGCCCCACTAATTGATTAAAGAACCTTTCTTTTTGATGGTACGGCGGACGGTCACTTTGCGTTCGCCGTTCCGATCAGCTCATCAGCGCGCCATTCCTCGGAGAGGTAGAGCCCGCCCACGATGTAGACGGCCGGGATGTCCGCGTTTTGATCGAAGCACCTTCTTCGCCATCGCGATCTGCTCCTCCGTAGCCCCGTCCCGGTTGTAGGGGAGCACCTCGTAGTCGTACATCGGTGCGGCCGGCGCCTCCTCCGATGCTTCCTCCTTTGCCTCCGCAGGCGGCTCAGAATCACCCGGCCCGGCTTCCCGGGTGGCCTCCTCCTTCATCTCTGTCAGAGCCTCCTCCTTCACTTCCGTCAGGGGTTCCGAATCGCCCGACTCTGTTTCGCCGTAGGCTCGGCCTCCTTCACTTCCGTCAGAGGCTCCTCGTGAGCCTCAGACGGAGTGACCGATGTCTCCACCGGAGCTTTCTCTTTCGTTGCTTTCACTGCCGCTAACCGTTTACTTCTTGTCTGAAATAGATGGCTGCAATGGCTTCCACCTTCTTCGGCAGGACGACGAAGTAGTGGCGATAGTTCACTAAAGAGCGCTGGTATGCGGATCGTTCTTGGCCTCGGAGTAGTAGAACGTTGTCGATCCCAGTGGCCTTGAATACACGACTCGTGTGGAAGGCTACCGAGGCCTGATAGATGCTGCCCGACCGGAGCCGTACCGAGTGCCTGCTTGGCGCCGGTCAGGTTGTGGACCGGGCCGGCTACGTACTCATACACCTCGAAGCCGTAAAAGCATGGAGATGCGTCCGGAGGCGTAGTTGTAGTACTGCTCGGCAAACTTCTGATCCATCTCCAAGAGGTCAGCGATGTGTTCGGGGCAGAGCACCAAACGGCGCCCTTCGGTAGGTACACTCATCAGGTCGAAGCGCTTCTTCATCTCGATAATATCGTGACGTGTCAAGCGCTTGCGACCCGTCGCACCGCCATCCTCTACCTCACCCGTGGTCTTGATCACCGAGTGGTAGCCGTATTCGAGGCCGGTGCCAACGCGTGGATGGCCTTCTTCAGCTTTGCCTCCAGAATAGCCAGCCCGTGGCGCTCCTTCACAGAGGCCATCTTGTCGTAGGAGAGCGCATACAGCTCATCGTCCGTGATCGGTGTGGCTTCCGTTTGAAACTTATCCAGCTTGAACACGGCATCGGTATCTGTGATGACCGTGATCTGAAGCGGGTAAGTCGTGTTATTGGTCAGCACCTTGGGGTCGCCACCGACGTTGATCATGTGGATCACGTCATTATCCGCATACTTCGAGTAGTCGGGTATGCCGTCCAAGAAGGTGCCCTTGTCGGCCGATCGCGGTTGTTTGATCAGCTCGCCCGTCCAGACCTCTGTCAGCACGCTCGCATTCAGGGCGCCTGCTCCGCCCCCTATGGGCGGCCCAGCCATCAGCGCACCCACTGCACCCAACGCAAGGGGGCGCACCGAGCGCCGAGGCCGCCGTCGCTCCGATCATCGCGTTCACCATAAACGCCATGATCATTCTCATCCATTTCATCATCGTTGTCTTTGTTTAGTTTGTTAGTTGTCAGTTCGTCTCTTTTCCCTATAAAAAGGGAGGGAGGGGAGCGTCATCGGATCCGCGAAGCCCATTTCCCCTTCAACCTTTTGCCGACTTGCGATCCTATTCGCCCGTTGTCCCCCTCACCTTGGTGTGCTTTATATCGGGGGAGGGACTGGGATGGGATTAGTTATCCAGTTCGCACTCCACGCCATACTCCGCTTTATACAGCTTGCGGTAAACCGCCGGCTCTTTCGTGCGCAGCTCGATGATCTTGTCGCTCGGCACATCGCTCAGCTTCTTGTATTCCGTCGCTGTGCCTCCTTCGGACGCGAACTTCACCACCTCCGTCAGCTTCACCGAGGCGTTCATACTGCCCTAAGAGCTGACTCAGCTCTGCCGATCCCACCTTCTTGCCCAGCTCGATAAAAGTAGTCACGCTTCTCTGCGGGGATCTTTTTGGCCGCGAGGGCTCCGTCTACCAAGTCGGTCACGGCCGGGAGTTCCACGTGTTCGATCTCGCCCTTCAGGGTCTCGATCTCCTGTTTCTGTGCTTCCACTTTGGCCTTGGCCGCAGTCAGTACTTCGTCAGCCGTTGCTTCGGCTGAGAGACCCAACTGCACGGCCACTTCCTTTTCAATGTCTCGTTCATATCTGTATGGTTTGTTTGCTTGCTTGCGGTTAGTAAGGCCGGCAAAAGGCTTCGTCCGTGCCGCTGGAGAGGTTCAGCCGCTGGCCATTCCGATAGAGCACCATCGCCTCGTCATTGGCTCCGACATCCACCAAGGACACCTCTACCAGCTTCGACTTCGTGATCGTCTCCCGAGTCTGACCCGGCAAGAGGTGCTTTTTGTCTGCACTCATCTCCACAATGTCGATCCCCACGCTGGACATGCGCAGACTTCCAAACTCCAGTTGCTTCTTTGCATCGGATGCTGCATTCGAGGCTTCGTCGAACTCCGGTTCGCCCGTGATGTCGTCGCCCTCCACCTTCAGATCCTTCATCTTTCCGATGATGTTTCCCCGCTCGTGCATGTAGAGCAATACCGGGTTGCGCTCATACTGCGTCAGGTCTACACCAGACGTCAGGGATGCGTGTGCCGTATGCGTTCAGGGAGCTGTTTGTCAGTCGTATTCTTGCCATTGCTCGTTGTCGTTGATTGTTCGGCGGCAAAGGTGTGGAGCCGCAAGGGGCAAACAAGAAAGTGTGCACCGAGTGCAGAGAAGTGTGCACCGAGGTGCAGAGATGTATGCACGGGTGCACACTTTTTTGGGTGGGAGGTAACCCCGGAAGACCTTTGCCCACGCAACAATCAATTAAACGCCATTTCAAATGGGTACGAAAAGGACAACGAAAACAAACGTGAGCTGGCCAAGATGCTCTATGTCGGTGGCAGCGAGGGTGGCTGACATTGCCGAACGGGTGGGCGTCTCTCGCCAGAGCGTCTCGGCATGGATCAACTAAGAACGGCTGGAAGGAACTGCGCGCCGCGCGAGTATCACGCGCAGAACTGGTTAACAAACTGCTGGTGACTATCAACAACCTGATCGAAGACGTCAACACCGGCGACGATCCCACATCGGTCAGTGGGCTGGCCGACAAATTGAGTCAAGCTCTCCTCCGTCATTGAGCGCCTTGACAAGAAGGCCAACATCGTGCAGACGGTCGACGTCTTTATGGCCTTTTCCGATTGGGTGGAGTATCAGGCCAAGAGTGACCCGGAGGTCACCGTAGCCCTTTATGAAGGTGCTCAATCGACTGCACAACGAGTTCCTGCTGGAGCGGGCTAACGTAAAGGAGTAAGCGCGGGATGGCTGTCACACGCGAAGAAAAGCCCGCCGCCTGTGGGAGGAGCTACTGCAAACGGGTGCAGAGTCTCACGGAGCTCTCCCCGAAGCAGAAGGAGACACGCGCCCAGCAGACGCCCGTATCCGCCGCCTGTTGGCGAACTATCCGGCCTTCTGCGAGTACTACTTTCCGCACTACATGCGCCGCACAGACCCGCCACGGGCATCGTGACGGGCATCGTACCTAACGCCCCCTTCCACAATGCCGCCTTCCGTGATATTCTCCAACCGCACCTCAAGGCTGTCTTCATGTGGCCGCGCGGCCGTGCTAAATCCACACCTCGACATCTTCATTCCCATCAACCTCATGGTGCGCGGCGGTGGAGATCCACTGCGGCATCATCGTCAACAAGTCAGAGGATGGCGCTAAGACCCTGCTGGCCGACTTACAGGCCGAACTGGAGTATAACCAGCGACTCATTGCCGACTTCGGTACGCAGAAGAACGTGGGCGACTGGCAGCAGGGTGAGTTCTCTACCACCGGTGGTGTCAAGTGGTTCGCCGTCGGCCGGGGACAGTCGCCCCGTGGACTCAAGAAGCAGGAGCAACGCCCGGACTACATCGTCATCGACGACCTCGACGACGACGAGATGAGCCACAATGAAGAACGTATCCGGCAAAGCTACCGACTGGGTCGAAAGCAGGCGCTCTTCGGCGCCTTGGATGTCGGCCGTGGCCGCTTCCTCATGGTCGGTAATGGCTTTGCCAAACACATGGTGCTGAAGAATATCGCCGATATACCCAGTGTGAAGGTCTCCAAGGTCTACGCCGTCGACAGCAACGGATCCCCCGTCTGGGCTGACAAATGGACGAGGCCGAGGCCGAAGCCTATGCCGACTTTGTGGGCTATGCCTCGTGGCAACGCGAGATGATGCACAACCCCGTCGCCGAGGGTGGTATCTTCAAGTGGCAATGGATCCGCTACAGAGATCCTCCCCTTACGGAAGTACGACCAGATCATCTGCTACATCGACCCTTCCTTCAAATCAACGACAGCAAACGACTACAAGGCCGCCCGCGTATGGGGCAAGACAGGTCGCGAGCTCCATCTGATCGACTGCTACGTCCGGCAAGACACCGTGGCGGGCATGGTGCGCTGGCTCTACGACTTCCACGAATCGCTACCGGAAGACGTCGCCGTGTCGTACTTCATGGAGGCCAACTTTATGCAGGACATTATCCTCGATGAGTTTGCCCGCGAAGGCGACCTGCGCGGCTACCAGCTGCCCTATCATGCCCGACCGTCGGAAGAAGCCCGACAAGTTGCAACGCATCGAGGCCGTCTCTCCCTCTGGGAGCGCGGACTGGTCTACTACAATGAGGCCAAACGCAACGACACAGACATGAAGACGGGCATCGATCAGACCCTCTCGCTGGCCCCGCGGCAGCCGGGCGCATGACGACGCGCCGGATGCCGACGAAGGCGCGATCTACAAACTTCAGAAGGCCTCCCGTGAGGAGCGCTTTGAACCCATCTTCGGCGAACGCCCCGCCCCCAAAGGGGCGTGGTAACTCACTCAACAATTCAACACAACTCATCCGACATGATCAAGAAACTTCTTCTCGGCCTGCGCTTTCGGCTGGCCGTTCAGCAAACCAACCGGCAAGCCCGCCGATACGGCCGCAAATACCTCGTGATTAACGTAGGCGGCCGCCTTGTGACCCTCTCCAAGCAAGAGCTCCACGCTGCTCGTCCGCCGTGGATACTTCCATCGCGGCATCACGGCAGCCAACATCGAAAGCCCACGCCCTCCACGTAGCTCTCCCACGGCCCTCAGCCGGTAGGACTTTTCATTTTTCACTTTTCGTTTTTAGCTCCATGTTTTTGAACAATCTCGACTATCAAGTGATGATCGGCCAGCGTGCCTTCGACCTCATTCAGCAATCGGATGAGGAGAATCGCCGGCGCGCCGAGGAGATGGCCCGTGAAGAGATGGCTGGCTACCTCCGGCCCCGCTACGACGTCGAACGCATCTTCGCTCGACGCGGTGAGCAGCGTAACATGCAGATCGTGATGTTCCTCTGCGACATCACCCTTTACCATCTGGCCTCGTGGCTCCCGCAGAAGATGGGCTACGAGGTTCGCGAGATCCGCTACCGCCGTGCCATCGAATGGCTCCAAGGCGTGCAGAGTGGCAAGATCGTCCCAGATCTCGACACCCCAGACGACTCCAACAGCGATCCCCAGCCCTACAACCTCAAATGGGGCTCCGAGCAGCACAGCAACTATATCTGGTAACCCCCAACAACTCCTGACAATGAACATCACCGACTTTTTCAGGCGGCGGCCGGTTTCCGAGCTGACCACCGCAGACACCCCCTACGGCCACTTTCGATCTCGCCAAAAAGGCTGACGCGCGCCGAGTGAAGGCCGTCATGGCCGAGGTGCAACGACAGGCCGAATCGCTCACCCGGCAAGAGATCGACTCGTGGCGATCCGGCTGGCAGCAGGCGCTCGATGTGGAGAATCCCTCCCGCCTTCGCCTTTACAATGTCTACCGCGACGTCGAGGTCGACGGCCACCTCTCTGGCGCCATCGGACAGATCAACGGCTTCGTCAAGGCACGCAGCTTCAAAGATCATGTTCGGTGAAAAGGAGGACGAGGCACGCCGCATCTTCGATCGCACTTGGTTCAAGACACTCGTCGACCTCTATTTTTCCGCCCGCTACTGGGGCCATACGCTCATCCAGTTAGGCGACGTCGTCTTCACCGAGGGCGGTGTGCCAGCCTACGACAGTGTGCTGCTCATTCCCCGCCGGCACGTCATGCCGGAGTACGGCCGTGTCGTTGCCGAGCAGGGGACGACTGGCGCAAAGGGATCGAGTATCGTCGCCCGCCCTTCTCCGACTGGCTCATTGAGTGCGGTGGGCCGTACGACCTCGGGCTCTACCTCAAGGCCGCTCCACACCATCCCCAAGAAGAACATGCTCGCCTTTTTGGGACACCTTCGGTGAGGTTTTTCGGTATGCCCATGCGTATCGCTAAGACCACCTCGCGCGACCCATCGACACTGAAGAAGATCTCCCACATGATGCAGAACATGGGGGCGAGTTTTTCAGGGGGTATTCGAGGAAGGGACGGACATCGACTTGAAGGAGAACCAGCGCACCGACGCCTTCAATATCTATGACCGGCGTGTGGATCGGGCTAACTCCGAGCTCTCAAGATCCTGCTCTACCAGACGATGACCATCGACAACGGCAGCAGCCTCTCACAGTCGGAGGTACACCTAGAAGTGCTCAAGAACCTGATCGAGGGAATTGCCGATGGCCTGCGCGACATGGTCAACAGCCAGCTCATCCCCACATGGTAGCTCACGGTTTTCCCCTCAAAGGGGCGTCCTTCGAATGGGACTACGAGGAGGACTACACGCCGGAACAGATGACGGCCATCGAGACATGCTGCTGAATAATTTCGATGTGGATGCAGGCTACTTCGAGGAGAAGTATGGCGTGAAGATCAGCAGCCGCCGGACGTATGCACCCGTACCTGAGGGGCCGACTGACGCCGACGAGGAGAAGATGATGCGGACGCTCACCCGTTTTTCGGGCAAGCCCCGCGGTGGGGGCGACCCGTTTCTTTCCGACTTCTGATCGATGAGCAGTACTACGGCCATACGCACGGCGACGCCGCGCACCCCTGCCCAGCCTGTGCACTGGCCAAGCCGAAGGGTGAGAACGAACTTCCTATCGATATGGAGAAGTGCCTCGAGCAGGCATTGCGCGATCTCTACGATAAGAAGGTTGATCCCCGGCGTGAGCCCGATCCAGCGCTCTATGGCGGCTTCCTACGCACTTACAACCATGCCGTCAAAGCAATCTGTTTTACAAAGAGGAGCAGAGGACTTTGGCGCGTCAATTCAGAATAACAATGAGGTTTTCTCCGCCTTCCGCGCCCACCGCATGAGTCGCGATATGGCGGCCCAGATGATGATTGACAAGGAGGGCAACCTGAAGTCTTTCGACCAGTTCCGTAAGGATGTGGAACCGATTGCCGATCACCACGTCCGGCAGTGGCTCCACACAGAGTACGACATGGCGCTCTCTCGAGCCCTTAGCGTCCGAATGGGAGACCTGATGAGCGGATCGAGACATCATGCCCTAATCTGCGCTGGGTGGAGAGTACAGCCGTCACCCCGGATGCAGTGCATAGTAGCTTCTGGGGCATGGTGCGCCCCGTGGACGATGCCTTTTGGGCAGCAGCATCATCCGGCGACCACTGGGGCTGCAATGCTCTCTCGAGCAAACGGACGACCCCGTGACGCCCATCTCTGACGAAGTGATTCGGAAGGCGCCCCTCCCTCTCCCGGCCTCGAGAGAACCCAGCAAGACCAAGCGCATCTTCTCCTACAACAGTCCTTACTTTCCCCGGCTCATGCGAGACATGCCCGTTTCCGGCACTTACTCAAGGAACCACGCACCGAGAAAGACTGCTACAACTGCCCGGCAGCTGTTGAAGCCTCCAGTAGGACTTATGCCAACAACGTGGAAGTGCTATGATACAACGGACATACCCTTACGCGACGTTGATGTGGAAACAGACAAGCACGACTATCAAAAACGTAGTCGATGTCTGCAAAACATTTGTCCGACAAGGGAAGTCGTGCATTATGACGCCAAAACTGAATGGAGTGAGAAGAACCCGAACTATCAGCGATCTATGGCGACTTGATCGGAACGGAATTCGAGAGAGTTGTCCCGATATCCGCATGGGAGAACACTGGTATGAGCACAGAAGGCTACGATGTTTTGAGGAAGGCCAAAACAAAGACAAGTTCTCAAGTTTGCTATCCAGAGGCTTAAAGCAATCTAACAGGGTCATTCTCGAAGATTGCAAGGTAACAGATCACTGGGCGATAGAAAAATGTATCAGGCCTCATCTTCTGCGAGGAGGAGACATTGAAGGGTCTGGATCCACTCTGGAAAAGGTGAGGCTTCGGTTGCTCTGGAAACGACAGGGCGGCGACCATCAATAAAGACAGCCTCCGCCCCGCGAATGATCCCCTCGCAAGGGTATCGCCACAAAGGTAACTCAACTATTCAAACACCGATCAAACGGCATTCAAACAGCGCATAAATCATGACCGACAAGCAATTTTTCCACAAACTGGCGGCTGTTCGTGGAGACATCGACAAGCTGGTGTCCGATAAGTGGCCGCGCAAGGCCGGTGTGATGGCCGTCAACCTCTTCAATGAGAACTCCGCAGGAGAGGCTTCTTGAACAAGGTACGCGTGGCTTGGAGGCGCACCAAGCGGCAGAACAACCCCGCATGACGAAAGCTGGCAAGACCACTGCCGCCTCGTCCCTACGGCCCGCTGCTCAGCTCCCGCCGACACCTCTCCCGATCGAACAGAGAAGATCGTCAGCAACGGACAAGTGACCATCGTCAACAAGGTGCCCTACGCCGCCGTGCATAACGACGGCGGACGCGCCGGCCGTGGACACAAGACCGAGATCTAAGCGAACCTTCATCGGCCCCTTCCGAGACTCTCAATAAGCAGATCAAGGACGTGATCGTCGAAGACCTCGACAAGCTCCTGAAGAAGTGACCAGCAAAGTTTTGCTCGTCTTATTTGATAGAGACGAGCAAAACTCACTATTCATGTGGGTTCGCGGGGCGTTCGGCTGCCCCAAGTTCGATTTTTATGACGGCTTTCGGGGCTTATCCCACAGCAACAGCAAGGCCCGGCAGGCGTGTCTCTACCGGGCCTTTTACATAGTTGACGGCCGCCTGTCCATCACGGAAGGGCGGCCGCCTCTCTCTGAAATAGTTAAAAGCTGAAACAGAAAAACTCATGTATATAATGCAGGGGCATCGCCCCATTAATCAATAGATTCCGTGGCTCCACCTCGAAGTGGTATTCTTCACCGGATAACGGACGTCTGTATAAGCCAAGTAGCGATAGAGTGTACCTCGAGCGACACCAATCTTGCCTGCGATCCGAGGAATGCTCTCGCCCTCTTCAAGTAAAGTAAGGATGTGCTTGTGCCGCCTTGTGCAAACCAGATTAAGCTGTGAGTTGCGAGTATACTTCGGCGTCCGAGCACAACGCCTTCGGCCTTTTACGGGCCAGCGCCTCACGGGTGCGTTGGCTGATCAGGTTACGCTCGATCTCGGCCGAGAGGCCAAAGGCAAAGGCTAAGACCTTGCTCGAGATGTCGTCGCCTAAGCGGTAATTGTCTTTGATCGTCCATACGCGGCACTCTTTCCGCATACAGATATTCAGGATCTCCATAATCATAAAGAGGTTGCGCCCGAGGCGGGAGAGCTCGCTACAAATGATCAGATCGCCTTTTCTCACCTTCTTCAGGAGCGCACCGAGGCGGCGCTGCTATAGCTCTTCGTCCCACTGATCGTCTCCTCGATCCAGCCGTCCCACCTTCATGTTTTGCCGACGGCGAGAGTTTCTGGATCTCAAAGCGCTGGTTCTCGACCGTCTGCTTGTCGCTGCTTACGCGCGGATATAACCGTAGGTCTTTCCCTTTTTGGGTTGCTCGTTTACCGCCCGAGCAGGCCTTCGTTCATGTTCATATCTGTTCCTGTTTTCTTGTTGCTTTTTCAATTGCAAAGCCGCCTATTCTCACGAACCCCAGCGGCTCCTTTTTGTCATTCTGAAAAACCTATGAATTCAAATAAGATCACATGTGCTTGTTTGCTTGCTTTGCGACAATGTGCCCAACGTCATCATGCCGCACCCCTCCTTTCCGACGCCTTCCGTAGCAGCCTTGTAAGCCGCCTTTTTGCCGACGGATCCAGAGGCAATGTCGCTTCAAAGCAGCATGCCTCCGGCGTTCTTGTCGTCTACGTGAGCAATGGGCGTACACCTTGCGTGCATCCGTGCCGTAGGCCGTCACCTGATCTGGCCGGTGATCGTTCACGCGGTCGAAGTGGATGTCCTGTTCAAGAGCCAGTTCACCATCTCCGTTTGCTGGCGCCCTTCGCGGCATGTCCAGATGATGATGTGGTGCCCTCGGCGTGCAGGGCGTTGATCTCTCTCGTGCATCCGGCAGGGGCGAGCCGATCGGCCACTGGCCATCGTGGATCGTCCCGTCAAAGTCTACTGCGATGATCATGAGCCGTGGCTCCCCCTTTTTCGCTCAACTCCTTGTTCCGCATCCTCACGAAGTCGTCGTACGCCACGCAGCGGTACGTCTCTACCATGTCGATCAGTTCCTCGTGATCGTGGTTTGTCTCTGAGACCTACCCGCTGGAGCCTCGGAACGACCGTCCGCAGACGTTATGCAGCGCCCATAGCACCTCGTCAATCAGGTCGAACACCTCGCCCAGTCCTCCTCGGAAGCATCTGGCCCCGGCCCATTCGGTAATGATGTGCAGCCCGCACTCTTGGTTCGTCTTGTAGAGCCGTTGTCCCATGCCCAGTCCGTCGGACTGAACTCGATGATACCGCCGGAAGCCGAAAGGGCATCTCCTGCTCGAGCTCGCTATGCTGGTTCCACAGATCGATGTGGGCGATGGGCTGCGGCCGGTCGATGCGCCCTAAGGCATCCCGGATCACTTGATACAGTTCTTTTCTCATTGTCTCGTTTGTCGTTTATTTGTGAAGGGTTGATTCGCCGTCTGCGTTGCGGCCGATCTTCCCCGACGCCTTCAGCATCTTGTAGAACGCCCGCTCGCAGATCCCCAGCTGCGGATGGATGTAGCGCCGCCATATCTCCCGGTTCGACAGCCCGCTCTTCACGTACTCGTCGTAGATTCGGTTGACCGCCGTTACGCGCTTTCGTAGCTCCGCCCTCGCGGATTGAGATCGACCCATGCCTGTCGTTTACACCTCCGTCATGCTAAGTGGTACCGACTCCCTCGCGCCTGACTTGCTGCGGACGGCAGCGCGGATATAGTCCTTCGAGGGGACTGGGCTGATAGCTCTCCTCGATGATGCGCACGCCCTCGATGAAGCGTTCGTCCTTCGTCTCTCGGCCAGCGCCCTGAGTTGCAACACACGCTGCGTTAAGTGCACCCGAGCTATCGCGCGCGAGGCAGGCGGAGGATGGTCTTGACCAAGGTGCGGCTCTCGTCGTCTTTGGCCAGCGACTCAATATAGCCCTTGACCATGGCGATACCCTCATCCACCGTGTCGCGGTAGTTATCTAAGAGGTAGTGTCCGACGACGATGCGCTTCGTACCCTCGAGTTGGTGAAGGTGTGCGACCGCTGGTCGTCCTTCACCCCGAAGAGCTCTGCCTTCATCTCTAACGCCCCACGGAAGGCCTCTGCGGCCTCCGTCTTACGCCGAGCTATCTCGTCGCTGATATTCATAAGTCGTGGCATGACGGTCTCTGATCGTCTCGTCTACCAATGCGGTGTAAGCCTCGCGGTCGGCCTTACGTTTGGCCTCCGCCTCTTTCTTTTGTTTAGCCTCTTTGAAGGCCGCGAACTCTTGGCGCTCCTCGGCTGTCATTTCTACTGTTTCCATAAATGTTTTATGCGTTTATCTGTTTGTGGTTGTCGCTTGTCTCGAGGGTGTGCATGACGTACATCATCACCCCGGGTTGATTCCCGAGCTCGGCCACCGTCATGCGGTCGACTGTTTGAAGGTCTTTTGTACGCTGTTTGAACGCGTTGTAAAGGCTGCGCAGCCGATCCACCGGGATGCGGTTGAAGGCTCTGTAGCCGGATGCCCGACAGGCAATGGCCTTCACCTCGTCCATCGTGGCTTCGTGCTTCATCTCACGGCGATAGCTGAAGATGGCGGCTATCACCCGCTTGCGCCAGCGATCAGCCTCAGCCAAAGCCCGGCGTGGTGAGGGTGGTCAGCCGAGTCGCAGACCTCCATCGAGCCGCGGCGGTCCAAGTCCAGCGAGGCTCTTCACGCCGTAGATGAGGAGGATGATCGCGCTTGCCGTCATCGTCGATGCCGGCCTTACCCAGCAGGGTGTGAAAGCGCTTCACCAGCGCTTCTTCTCTCTTTCCATGAATGTTGTTTCCATACTTCGTTTTTGATTAGTTGTGATTGATCATTCTACATAAAACTTCGCGGCCATCTCTTCCGAGATCACGAACTCTCCATTGCCGCCGAAGCGGCTTGTGACGAAGGCCTTAAAACCTCGCACGGAGAAGATCACGTCCGAGTCTCGCATGATCTTCGTGGCCACACTGCCGTCCGGACTGGTGCCCTGGTTGTTCTTTACGTGGCTGATAAAGACGAAAAGCGTGCGGGAACTCGAGCCTGAGCCGACGGTATTCCGGTACTTCAGATCCATGAACTGCACCGAGTCGATGAAGACCACCCGCACCCGTACGGCTATGCTTGAGACGGTACACCAGATCCTCAAGAATTCCCGATTGAGTAGGACGAAGTTGTGACCCTGCCTCTACCAGTCCGTGGCGCTCTACGGCCATGCGGAGCGACTTGTTGATACCCTCCTCCACGCTGTCGTAAGCCACTTTGCGATGCTTAGCCAGCGCTTTGGCCAGAATCCTAGCCATCGAGGTCTTGCCGTTCTTCGAGGGGCCGTAGATGAACCACGCTCCGCCGGCGATCTCTGCCTTTCAATGGCTTCATCCAGTTCCGCACCGAGGGCTCACTCCTTCCGGATCTGCCATGCGTGCCAGCTCACGCGCGCCGTATGACCGCTTCAGCTTCATTCGGCCGTCTCCTCCTTCCGTTCTTCGGCCTGCCGGCGCATGCGGTTCAAGGCATGGCACTTGCGCTGACGCGCTCAGGTCGCCTTCGAGTCCTTCTTCACGGTCTCAATCTCGCGCAACCCTTCTACGCCATTGGCCCGGCAGACGTCCGAGATGTCCGTCGCACTCAGCCCCGGCATGCCACGAAGCGCCGGCCGATGCGGGAGTAGATCTCCTTGTAGCCCTTCTTGTTCAGGCGCAGACCGCGGCGCACCTTCTTCTCCAAGTAGTCCGTAGCCATCAGCACGATGCCGCAATAGTCCTCGAGCTTGTTGTAGAAGGTGATGAAGAAGAACATCACCTGATCGCTCAGCTTATCGGCCTCGTCGAGGATGATCAGCGGGTTCTCACGCCGCTTGAGCTCCATCACCACGTCGTCCACCATGTCGCCCACCGTATCGCCCGCGGGGTCTCTTGCCCATCACGCGGAGCAGCTCCCGGAGGAAGGTCTTGCGGTTCCAGTACTCCGAGCAGGCCAGCACGTAGACGTTCGGGTTTTTCCGCCCCGTAATGCGCAGCCGTCAGCGATTTGCCTGTCCCCGCCTCGCCGCATACGGCCAGCACGAGGGCATTCTCCTGCGCGTCAGAGAAGATGTCCGACAGCGCCTTGTAGTTCCTTGTTTCCACTATGTTCCATCTGGTTTGTTTCACTCCGATCTGTGCCGCTATGCTGCGCCACATCTTCTCATTGATCAGCTCCCACTTGCCGGTCACGATCTGCGTCACCGTGGCGGGGCTGACCCCTACTAACGAGGTGGCCGCCCGCTTTTGGCTGCCCTTCATCTCGCAATACTCCCCGAGTCGCACCCGGATCATCTCTTTCTCTTCGTTCGTTATCATCTTATAGTTCGTTCAAGTAGTTGTAATCGTCCTCCAAGGCCGGTACCAGCATGGTTTCCTTCTTCAGTACGGTACCGATGTCCTCGGGTTGTTCTTTCTGCTTTTGCCTTCGCCTTCGTCGGCTTCTTCTTTTCTGGCACCTCTTGTCGCTGCCTGTAAGCCGCCTCCTTCGCGGCACGCTCCACGCCGCGCAGCTGGGGGCATCCGAGGCCATACATGCCGGGGTGCATACCCTGCCGCTCGAGAAGCTCTTCGGTGGCCTCCTGCATGTTCGCCCGCGCCACCTTTGTTGGCCAAGTTCATCTGGCTGATGAAGCTGCGTTCCTCGACCGTCTGCTCCTGACGGGCGCGGCTGGACCTCGATATACTTCCGGGCGAAGGTGACGAACCGCAGCTGCCCTTTCGCGAGTCTCGTGTGTAGAGCGCCACGGTGGTCATATCCTCCGGGTCGTAGCCGACGAAGAAGTCGCGGCCACGTTACCCCGGAGGAACTCCCCATCGGGCAGGCCGTCCGAGGTCGCACCTCCCACGTAGTGGCGCTGTCCGTCGATCGTTTTCTTCAGCCCCGAGGCGGTGTATTTCGAGTGCTCCTCGTCCCGCTGGCCGAAGATCCGGAGCATGTCGAGCGCCGTGACGGCCGTCGATTCGGGGTTCTGGGATTCGCGGTACATGTCGATCCGCCGCCGGCCTGTAGCCGGGTGCGGCGCCTCGTTCCACTCTTGGCGACGCCGGGCGTAGAGCTGCCGGATATCCTCAAGGGAGGCAGGTCGCGCCGGTTGGCGAGGATGAACTCGCGGTTGGCGTGGCTCTCTTGCTTTTTGGCCGTCACGTTCTGACCGGTGAAAGAACCAGTCGCGGTGCAGGTAGTCGGCTTGAAAGCGGCCGAAGGCGCTCTCGATCGTTTTCGACTTCCCGTTGTAGGGCTGCGTGGGGATGGCCAGCTGGGCCATGCTGCGGAAGAAGTCGCTATTCTTCAGTTTGCCGTGTCCGCCTTGGTTGTCGAAGCGGATCTCGTACGGCTTGCGGCCTGCCGTCTGGAGGGCCATCTTGTAGGCGAAGAATTGCGCCTCCACGTCCTCCCGCGGGCTGATGTGGTAGCCCAGCAAGACTTCGCTGTAGGGCGTCCATCACCTCGTAGACGCAGCAGGTGGCCACGCGTCCCTCCGAGTCGCGGTAGTAATAGTTTAGGCGCGTACCGTCGCCGTACCAGATGGCGTCGCGCACCTCCGGAAGGGCCGTCTTGTGGTGGCGGGTGAAAGAGCCCTTGGCCTTCAGCTCGCCGTGGCGGAGGCCGTACCACAGCGGGCGCACCTCAGGCCCGATCAAGGAGGCGCCGGATGGTGTTCTCCGAGCGGACGGGCTTCCACCCGCGCTCCCGGGCCACGCGGTTATACGCCTCGAAGAGCTGCTTTCACCGTCAGGCGGTCGATGGGTGTGGCGTAGCGGGCGATGAGCCATTCCCTGGCCTCCTCCTCGAGGCGCAGGGGCGGTGTCGTTGCCGTAGTTCTTCGATACGAAGGCGGCGTAGCCCTCCTCCTTGAAGCGCATGACGAGCCGGCGGAAGCCGCGTTTCGCTCATCGGCAGCTGAGTTGGGCAGACCCTTCGTCTGTTGCTCGGCGGCATAGGCCACAGAGTCGCGCCAAAACTCACCCATCGGGATGTTGCGGTGCGCGCGGATCACCCTCGAGTCGGCCGAGCGGGTGGCGCACGATGGTGGCGTTGTTCGTGTATCGCGTGATGGTGTCTTCGGGCAGATGCGTCGCGGCCTCTCCGTAGGTGTAGTCGCGGAAGAAGGCGGCGGCCCTCGGCGTCTATCTCCGGCCCCGTGGCGCGCGGCGCCTTGCCCTGCTCCCTCCCGCCGCCCGAACGCCCGCTCGATGGCGGCTATGCGCTCCGGACGCCGGATCGACCCAGACGTCGATCAGCGTGCGGTCGTGCTGGCTCCGGCGGTAGATCGTGAGATCGCCACGTTTGGAGTCGTGCTCGAACTGACTCGGGTCAGCCCGCTTTCAACCAGCTCTCCACGCTCAGGCACAAGTGGCCGTCCATCATTTGATACATGGTGCTTTACTTCTTTACGACTTGGCTTATCGGCTCGAACGTCAACCGGCCGAAGGGGTCTATCCGCAGGTAGTCTTCACTGAGTAACCGACCCTTACGCATCAAGCGCTGAATACCGACACACCCGCTGGGTATATCTTCTTTTAGTTTTATCACTTGCAATCGGAATCCTAACATCATCCATTGCACTGCATGGTTTTGTCAATACTTCCGGAACGCCTCTGATTAGCATTTGCTGAGGAAGTATCGGCTGCAATAGGGGCAGCGCCTCCAATTCCTCCGGCGTCGGCCGGCAGGAAAAAGCCGACCGAATCACGTTCCATGCGTCGGAGAGCCAGTGTTGTATCGGTGTTCTTGACTTCATTTTTGAGTGTGTGGGATAGTCCGGCCGGACGGCCGTTTTCGTGTTCGTTATTCGTTTATCAACTTGAAAATCATTGTCCGGTTCGGGGAGTCGAACCCCGCGGCCGTGTGAGAGCCAGCCGTCAAAGCCCTGAACCGGTGCCCCGCAGAAGAAAGAAGAGATGTGAAAGACTGCAGGGAGCAACACGTTAAACACGTTTCAAATAGTATTTAGCCGGCTCTTAAATGCCGGCCATGAACAGCAATCAGTATTTCTCTAAAGTGGTCGCGATTCGTTTGAATCGTCTCCCGGTCGCATCGATAAATCAGCCATCCGGTGAATATCATGAGCGCCATATGGAGCCAGCTCCACCGCCGGCTGGCAGTCCGCCGTGGGGCTGCACGAGCAACAACACCGCAAGACACAGCATCCGAAGCCACATCCCCGCGCTCGTCATGCGCAGCGCACCCAAAACTATATTCAGTATTTCCATCGTCTAAGAGTCGTTCTTTTGTTTTTAGTAGGCGACTCTACGCTCCTGCGAGGTGTCGTTCCACCCGGTCTGCCGTCAGGCTGACCGACTGCCCCTCGTCCGGAGTCGAAGAGATACCTGTCCAACTCCCTTATGGCGGTAGCGCACCATCTCGGCGCCCTCGGCCCGTGTACCAATAGCACGCCCCGGGTCTTAGCAGTCTTGTGTTCATATATAATTCCGATCGATTGTTGTATATAATTCTCGCCGGTTTTTGTATGTCCGTCATTCGCATTCCGACACCCTGTCTTTCACCGTATCCGGCCCAAATACGAACCGGTACATCCGTCTTCGGGTGTGAAACACATAGCGCCCGTCACCGTCGTCACCCGTGTGCGTCACTTCCACGTCCTTCCCGTCCATCGTCCGGTAGATATACCGCGCACCGATGATCAGTTTGTTTGCGTCCATGGCTCAATCCTCCGAATGGCTCGTTCCACATGCAGCCGGCCCAGCATCATTTGTCCTACCCGGGGGCGCGGGAGGTTGAAGACGTAGATCCGTCCTCCCTCCCGTACGCCCTCGAAGCGCAGCAGGCCTGTACGCCCGTCTTTGCCGAGGTAGATATACTCCTCGCCCGGCACCAATTCACTTGCATCCATCGCTCAATGCAACTTCTTCCCAACTCAAGGAATGCGACCGTACTCGCCAAATCGGCCGATATTTTTCATTGTGCCACATGGCCTTGAACATCCTCAGCAACTGCCTTTCGTTTCCCTACTATGACACCGGCATCATCGGTGTCTCCTTTGTCGTGTCCTCTATTGCAACCAATAAGACCGCACGAGAGGTTCCCTTTTGGTCGACCAATTCTATCAGCTCTTCTGTCATTTTCGTCAGCACGCCGAATAAAGTCGCTCTTTGCGTGTCTCGGAGCCTGCCTCTACGGTTTCCTTCTTCGCTTCCATCACTCCGGCGTTGTTTCCAAGTTATCCTCCTCCTGTCTACGAGCCATCGCCTGTTCAAGCACCTCGCGGAGGTCGTCGTCGTCCAATAGCCCATCCAGCATTTCCGTCAGTATCCCTCAGGGGCCCGTGTAGCTGAAGGCAAACCGCAGCTGGCCGTCCTCCGATTCTTCGCCTGCACAGACCAGCATCGTGCGACCTTTTCGGCTGCTCCTCGGCCATCGCCTTCAACTCAGCGGCATGCTCCGTGGCGCGCGCCGAAAACAGCAACGCCCGCCAGTGCGGCCTCGTCGTTACACTTCACGTTCTTCATCTCGTTCTCGTTGTTGTAATTTACAGTTTGCATATTGTTAAATATTGGTTGATTAGCTATTCTCTTATTCTTGTTCTCTCGCGGTAGCCTCCGGCTCGGCAGGCAGGGGCGTATCGCATACGCCCTCGAACGCCCCTCACCGGGGGCGAATGCCCCATACCCGGTTTAGCTATTCATGATTAGTTGCTCGATCGCTTCGCTCAGCGCGTCGATACGCGCCTGAGCTCGGGCAGTTCTACATACAGCGGGTGTGCCGCCTGGACGATCGCTTCGTCCATCAGTTCTTCCTCCAATCGTTCCGCGTCTGCCCGCGCCTCCTCTAAGCAGAAGCCTAATGCGCCGACAACCGATTCGTACGTCTTTATCTCATCCATTTCCTTGTGTTTTGGGGAGGCGGTTAGCTCAGTTCTTATTCATCTTCTCGACACGCCGCCGCTTTTGATCCATATCCGGGTGGACGTAGAGGTTGAGCGTGGTGCTTATGTCGGCGTGTCCGAGGTAGGGCGCTGACCGTCTTATAGTCGCACCCCACCTCAATGCATCGCGTGGCGAACGTGTGGCGAAGCCCGTGGAACTTCAGGTGGGAAAGGCCGAGCTGCTCGATCAGGGCGTTGTAATACGTCCGATAGACGCGCGGCTCGGTGGGCTTAAGGTTCGTTGGTGAGCACGTAGTATTCGGGGCAGACGATATGATTGAGCCTCGAAGCTGTTGCGCCAGCTTGCCGCCAAAGGGGATGTCTCGGACGGAGTTGATCGTCTTGGGGTCAGTCTCCATCAGCTTTGTCCCCTTCAGGCGGAGATCTTTGTCCACCGAAGGGACGCGCTGGATGGTGCGCTGCACGCGAATCACGCCTTCCTTGACGTCGATGTCCGACCATCGGAGGGCACACAGTTCGCCGATGCGCAGGCCTGTGTTTAGGCAGATGAGGAGACCGAGGTTGCGAAACGTGAAGTTGGCTATCACGTAGTCCGTGATCACTTTCTGTTGCTGGCGTGAGGCGTGCTTACCCGATCCTGCTTCATGGCATGCGTGGGGTAAAACGAGCCGCATGCCTACATGTGGAGCCCCAGCTGCTTCTCGAAGTAGACGATGGACTTAGTCGTGACCACAATATCCCTGACGCTTTTGATGTTCATCCCGCTATGCGAGCTTATCCAAAATGAACGCCTGCACATCGTTCTCCGAGATAGACTCGTGGTCTCCGAATGCCGGCAGAATGTGTTTGTTCATCTGCAATGCATAGGTGCCTATCGTGGAGGGCTTGACGTATTTCCTCTTATCCTCCAACCATGCGTGGGCGAGTTCCTTGAATGTTTTCATGCTGGCACCTCCTTTCTAAGGCGCTCCTTGAAACTCTTGTAGGTGCTTTCTCCGAATCTCAGGCGGATGATCTCGACGAGGTCGGAGCATCTCTTTGCAACCGCTCAGGGGCGTCCTGAAAGTCGCTTTGACTTCCTCGATAAATTCGCACAGTGGGTACTCTCCCCGAAGGTACGCCACCCGATAATCGTCTTTCGTCCGGTACGCTGTAATAGAACAGGAGGCTCCCTCTCTCTGGTAAACGAGATAATCATCGCTCTCTTTAATCACAGCGCCCCCAGCTGATATAAGGGTTCCCCGTCTGCACTAGATCCAATGGCCTTCTCCGTGGACGATGGCATTGCCCGTGATTTCTGCTTGTCCTCTATCACAGCGAAGCCAAGAGATATTTGCGCCGGTGAGTCAGCACCGCCTGTTCTCGCACACTCGCATAGTCGCACACGAGGGCAGATTCCGCGAACCTCTGCGGAGCCACCTACATGGGCGCTCCCCTCTATACGAGCCTCCTCACCGATTGTCGCACAATCGGTCACAGACCTCTTTTCCTGAGATCTGAGCGTATCCCGTAACCATCGCACTGTCACCCACGTGCGCCTTGCCGTACGCTTGGGCGTGATCCGATATGCGTGCACGTCCATCCCACTAATGCGTCTCCGTACACCTGAGCAGATTCCGTAACCCAAGCCCTCGCCACCGAGGTTGTCCTTACGCTCTACGAAGCCGCCCGTCTGTCGAGCCCTTGGCGTGCCGTGAGTCGCGTGTGGCGCCAATCGGTGTGGCGTGACGCCGGCCTCATTTACGATCGTCTCTTCTGTTGGTTTGAAATGCTTTTTCCATCTTTTCTTTCTGTTTGGGTTTGTAGGTTATGGGCCGACCCGGCCGGGGCACCCGAGAGGTGGGGTTAGTTCAGGTTGAAATTCAGCTTGATCACTTCTACAATTGCCCGGAACGTCCGCCCGTGCGGCGTATCGCCGATCTGGGCCGCAAAAGCCTTCGAGTCTCGAATAGTGCCCGAAGAGCACGCCGATCTCTCATTCTTTTCGCGGAAGGCCGTGAGCTGACAAAAATTTCCACTGGCCGAAGCCCTGAAACACGCAGTAGTCTCCGATGTGCTCAACAAGTGCCCGTCGGCCGATATTCGCCCAGCCGAACATCTGAGCATGCCCTGTGACCTCTGCTTCGCCTTCTATTCTCGTTATGCCATACACCTCGGCCCGTTCGTGCACCTCAGCTTGTCCGCCGACATAAGCCATCCCACCGACACAGGCGTTGTCGTACACTCGTGCGTCTTTTTCCGACACACGCATAATCACTCGATATGGGCCTTGCCATACACACGGGCGTTGTGGAGCACACGAGCGTTGCCACACACAGGCGAGGGCCACCCACGTGAGCATGGCAGAACACTAAGGCCTCGCCCCATACCTCCGCGTAGCCGTCCACCCAAGCCTCACCACCGAGGTTCTCTTCCTTCTCGATGAAGCCGCCCAGCTGCCCAGCTTTGGCGTGCCGTGAGTCGCGATGTGGCCACGATCCGGTGCAGCGTGACGCCGGCCTTGTTTACTCGTCTCTTCTGTCGGTTTGAAAGTGCTTATCCATCTTCTTGTTTCTGTGGAGGCGGTTAAGCCAGGTTGAACTTCAGCTTGATCAGGTCAATCACCGCCTGATACATCCTGTAGTCTTCATTTCCGTTGAACGCCCTCACCACGGCCTTATTCACCCGGTCAATCGGGTGAGACATCCTCGCCGAAAAGCGATCCGCACTGAGCCGTCAGCCGCTCGGTAGGCCGTCGTCTGCTGGTTCGGTCGACCGATATTCAGCAGCGAGCAGTAGCCCTCGTATGCCCACAAAGGCATCCTCCCCGATCCGTACCGACCCGACCAGCTTGGTGTCGCCAAACACGTGCGCATTGTCCGTCACCCGCACCGTTCCGCCCAGCTCCGAGCGGCCATAGATTTGCGCTTCGCCCTCGGCGCGCGCCTGACTGTGCATGCGAGCCTTGTTGTATATGCAGGCCTGTCCGCCCGCATAGCTGTATCCATACAGCCGTGCCTCGCCCACACCCGGGCATCGTCAGCCACCCACGCTTCGTCGGCGAGGTTGCTTTCCCTTCTCTACGAAGCCGCCCTTCTCGCCCTGCCTTGGCGTGCCGCGTGTCGCGTGTGGCCTCGATCCCTGTGCAGCGTGTGGCCGGCCTTGTTTACTATCGTCTCTTCTGTCAGTTTGAAATGCTTTTTCCATCTTTTCTTTCTGTTTTTGTTTTGGGTTTTTGTGTGTGATCATCTCAGTTGTTCGATCATCGCCATCATCTGTTCCTCCGACAGCGGATCCACATAGTTCTTCTTGTTCTTCAGCGCCCGCTCCTGTAAAGCCCGCACTACGCTCGGCGATGGGTCGAGCATTCGCCCCGTAGCCACCCGCAGCACATACTCCGCCGGATAGCACGTCCGCCGAGCCACAATACCCACGTCTCGCTGCTCCAAATACCGCCTCATCCGCCTGATCATTACTGCCAGCAGTGCCTCCCGCTGATCCTTCGTCAGCTCTGCCCCCGGCGCCACGTAGTAGCCATACTTCCACAGGCTCAGAAGCACCTCGCTCGTCACCCATTTCCGAAAAAGCCTTCGCTTGCGGCTTCCTACTGGAAGATCAGAGCATACATTCCCGACTCATTGACGTACGTAAGTTCCTGTTTTTCCACCAGGGTGTCACTACTAATGACCCCCTTTTCAGTCGTCGTCGAGCCGGCTTACCGCTTGACGGTTATTGTCAGAGTCCGAGCAGCTCGCAGACATCCTTTGCAGCGAACCACGGCTCACCCTCCACCATCTGCATCCGGATCGATGCGTCCTCTTTCCATTGTAAAAATGCTCGTTTCCATAGTCCTCTAATTCAGAGTACAGTTACTTGTTCCGTTCCTTTCTCTTTCAGGCCCATATCCAGCGCCCGTTTCCGGATCCGCTTGGTCAGGTCGCTCTGCGTTACGCCGTTCAAGGCTAATCTCACCGTTTGGGGGTTACTTGGAAGGCCTTTGCCAATTCCGTTACCGCTCCGGGTTCTCTTAGAATCTTTCCCATTTTCTTCGTTCGTTTACTTAATCCTTATTTTTAGCGCGCTTTTCGTTTCGAGCGCTGCAAATGTAGAGCATATTCATAACACGCAAGTGTTTCATAGGTGTATTTTCAACCCCCATATCCGTATGATCGTCGACAGAATAAGGCAAATAATTGAGTATAAAGAGATTAGTGCAAAGGCGGTTTGCCTCAAAATTGGTGTGGCAAATGGGTTCTTGGACAAGGTTAAGGATGTGGGAAGTAGAGAAAGTCGCGAAATACTCTATGCTTTCCCGAGATAAACCCTGAATGGCTATTGATGGGAGAAGGTTCCATGTTACGATCGCCGCAGGCCAACAGAACAGGGCATGTGGTTTGTTAGCCAACGACTTTAAGGGAGGTACCAACCATATTGGAACATATCTGATCTAAACGGCATAGAGCTCCTTCTTTGAGTGCAAAAGGGGGCAAGACGCAGGCGATCAGTCAATAAGAGACAGACAACACCTAATAGCAGAGATTGAAGGCTAAAGTCCATGCTGAAGACTCAAGAATCAATGATCAGTGGCTGAAGCAGAAGTACGACGAGGCAGCTCACAACCGGTCGCTGGTTAATGAGCTGCTGGGTAAGACAAGGCATAATATATAAGGTATAGGGCGCACGTTTGCCCAAACGACTGGATAAAGGCACGCACACCTATGCGCGCTCTCGCTTTTGCGCGCCCTTTTGTCCATGAATAGACCTATGCCCGCACATACGCCCACCCGAACCTCAAAAAATCGGCTGTTTTTCGTCCGTAGATCGTTAATTCACAGCGTAGAGCACCATGTTTTTGGCGCCCCTGTTTAACATCGTTTTAACACGCATCAAGTCGTTTTGACCTTTTGCAACGGGATGTTTAACCAAACTCGTAGCGCAATTTATGCCGCAGTTTTGGCCGTAGTTTGGCCGTCAGTTTGAAAAACATGCGACTTTTTGAACGGCCCCGCGGTGGTTTTTGAACATTCAGGCGTTTGGGGGCCTTTTCGGCCTTTCTGGGGTCTCTCTCGGCCTCCATTCCTCCCTGTTTATCAGTCGAATAAGTGCATAGGGTGCGCGCCTGAGGGCCCCTATTCAGCCCCATGCGTACACCATCGCTCCCAGCACTCCCACCAGTAAGCCCTTTCAAACACCCCAAAACGCCCTCAAACCCGCCTCACTAAGCGGTTTTTGGCCCTTTCCTCGTCCCTTCCCCTCACCCATTCAAACGCCCCTCAAACGGCGTCCAAAACGCCCCTTCAAACCCGCATCGGTAAAGCGTTTGCAAGCAGATGTCGCCTTCAGGGCAAGAGGCCCTCGCAGGCCCAAAACGTAAAAAGCAGATGTAAAAAGCAAACGTCAAGCTCTTGGACAATTCGTTTTGCACCCCCTTTTCTGCATCTCCCTATTTCTCCAGCCTTTTTCCCTCATTCCTTTGGACACTTCGTTTTGAGGGCCCCAGGTTTTGTGTGTCAAGTCATTCATTGCAGTCTAAAGTCAATAGGTGAAATCGAGGCATGCCATTTCATTTTCCGTTTTTCACTCCTTGAGTGGTGGTCCAACGCTCTTGACGTATTGACGAAGGGCTTCCGTGCCCTCAGGCGTGATACGGCAGGTGGTCGTGGAATTTTTCCCCTGAAACCTTTCTCTATAGCTGATATAACCCGCTTGAGAGAGCTTCTCCAACTGCACACTCAGGTTGCCGGCCGTCGCGCCCGTCTCCTTGCGTAGGTAGGTGAGTCGGCGCTCTCTATGCCGATCAGGATGGACATCACGCCCAGCCGAAGTTCGCTGTGGAGCAGCGGATTTTGAGTCCGGGGAGCATGCCTTCTTTGCGCGACGGTTCAAAGATGTGTCCGGGGATGATATCGCATCGCCACGAAAGCAAGGCGAAGATCAGCAGGTGCAGGTCTATGTCCGTGAGATGGAGAGCGCGAAGCTGAGCAACAGCGCGACGATGCCGCCGATGGTGAGCGGCCGGAAGCGCGTGACTAACCCCGTGATGACGCTGCCTGACCCATCATCAGCGTGATGAGGAACAGGATCGTCGTCCGCATTGCACCGAGGAACGACAGGCAGGGAAACGATGAAGCCGCTCCAGCCGCGACAATCCAGATGTACGACACCACTTTGTCGACATACGTGCGGACCTCCGGTGGCCGACGCTTCTGAAATAGCTGCCGGCAGCCCGATGGCGAGATTAAGACCAGAGTACTGCATCCGAGGGTCGTTCGTGAACTTCAAAGCCGGCCCAGACCGCCAGCGTGGCCAGCACCGTGGCGTAGCCCAGACGAGCATCGGCGTACCCGCGCCACGCTCCATCTTGCGCTGCGTGTTGCGGATCATCTCCGCGATCAGCGCCATACTCTCTTCTTCATTCAGCGGGACGTTCCGCAAGACTTTCTTCTCTTCTTCTTTCATTGTCGCGATTCATTTTTCATTCTTCACCCGATCCATCCGCCGCGTGTCGTCCGTCGAGGCACGCTCCACAGTGCGCGACTTGACGGACTTGCCAGACTGCAGCACGTAATGCAACCGACCGTGACGCGTCGCCCGGCTGATCCGCCGGAGACGGACGTGCGCTCGTCGAAGCGCTCGGTGTGCGAGAAGTACGTCACGCCGCGGTCGAAGATGTTGCTTACGCCAAAGGGTGACGGTCAGCCGACGGTCGGCGAACTGCTTCTTGAGCGCGACGTCGAACGTGTGGCGTGGATCGATGCCGGAGTTGGCCGAATAGGAGCCGACTCGACGCATTGTGGACCCAGCTCCGCGTACGCGTCGCGGGGAGGTGACGCCGAGGCGTGAGGGCGAGCAAAAAGCCGAGCCAGTGCGTCGCCCACAGGGATCGGAGGAGGTTCTGCGCAGATCTTGCCTCACGCCGACGAGGTTGGCGTTGAGTTCCCACCCGCGCATGGGTCGGAGGGGCGCGCTCAGGGCGACGAACCAATGGTTCTCGCGGTCGTGATTCTCGGGCCGCACGATGCGGACCTCAGGTGCCGAAGCGTCGGTGTACGCCTCCTCACGGACGAGGTCGCGGTGGAGGTTGCCGCCGACGGTCGGCGTGTAGCGGTAGTGCCAGACGGCCGTCAGGCTGAGGCGCCGGATGTGAGGTCGGGCGGGCGCCGGGTTCGCCCTCGATGTAGGCGAAGTCCGACGAGCGGACGCGCCGCGGGTTGAGTAGCGGAAGTTGGGCCGCTCCACGTTGCGGGCGTACTGCGCGACGAGCATGAAGAGGCGCATCGGATCGAAGGCGTACGTCGCGGTGGCGTTCTCGAAAAAGGTCGGCATAGGCGCGGCGCACGCCCTCGCGACCGGCCGTGTGTCCACTCCGCGCGCGGTCGGCGGTGAGGCTGAGCGACCGAGCTCGAGGGCGACCGAGGCGTAGCCGGCCACGATCTGCTCGAGTGTAATCCGTCAGAAACCTGGGTCGGACGCCGCGCCCTCACGCCGGACAGAGTCACGCATGCGGTTGCGGGTGTACTTCGCACCGGCGGAGAGTCGCATGCCGACCGGAGGACGCGCACGGCGGAGCGCGTCGATGGCCAGCACACGGTAGCGCGAGGCCGTGATGTCGCGGTTCATCCAGCCCGCCGTTGAGCGTTCGTCCGTCTCGCCGCCGGGCTGCGGTCGGTGTAGTCGGCCTGAAGCGAGCTGCGACCCGATCGTGTCCGTGCGGTGTGTCACGTTCACGGCGGCCGCGGCTGTGCGATCTGTCTCCTCGCGGTCGTAGTGACCCGTGATAGACCGCAACTGGCCGTGTTGACCGATCCGGGTCTCCACCTCCGACGGCTCCGTTTCTCGTCCGCGCAGCTCCGCCTCGGCGCCGACGGACGTCCGCGGGTTGGCGTCGAAGATCGCCCCTACGCGCCCGTGACGCTGCGTCGCCGGCCGTCCCGTCACCGACTGGGACGCGAACGAGGCCGACTGCGTCGTTCACATAAAAACGCTCGGCCGATAGCTGCCCTATACCTTTATATAGATGGTCGCCCGCGGCGGGGCGTGCCACGTCCAGCGCCGGCGTGCGCGGGACGGAAGCCGAGGGCCGGACGCCGCCGTACTGCCAGCCGAGTCTGTCTCGACCGACACATTGGCATCCATGCCCCGCTCACGCCGACGACGCAGCACGATCCGCATGACACGCCCGCACATCTGCCCCGTACGACGCATCAGCCTGGGGCAAGACCTCCACACGCGCCATCGGCCGCCCGCAGCGTACGCAGGTAAGCCGTCAGCGCACGCCCGAGCCGCAGCTCGCGGTCGTCCACATAGACCCGCGCGCCGGCCGCGCCATTGACTGACACGCCGTCGTCCGTTACGCAGACGCCCGGCGCCGTGCGGAGCAGCTCCGCACCATCGCGGCCAGCTATCGCCGGCGCATCGCCCACGTGCACAACGAAGCGATCCGCCTCGCACGATCCGCTCGGCCTGCACCGTCACCTCGCCAAGACCCACGGACGCCTCAGCCGCGACGGTGACAATTCGTCGCCGAACGGCCGCGTGCCGCGATTAGCGTGTCCAACGGTCGATAGGCCACATGCCGCACACGGGAGCGTGTATGGCCCGTCAGGAGCGGCCAATCGGAATCGCCCCGCCGTGTCTGTCACGTCGGCTGCCAGCTGTCGATCGCCGCGGAAGACGGCCACCGTGGCAGGCTCCACCGCCCGGCCCTCGGCGTCCGTCACCCGACCGCGGACCTCCTGCGCCCGCGCCCCATCGGCGAGCATCGCCGCCGCCAGCGCCACTATATATAAGGTATTGCGCATAGCCGTAGCCGCTGTTGCCCATCATCTCCGGCCGGGTTCACGAGGTGCGCCTTCAGAAGAACGCCATGATCAGCAACCCTCACCTTCTGCTTCATGTAGCAGGCTCAGTGGGCACGCCGTCCGCATTGCGATCGAGCTTTTTGTTGCCGTTCAGGTCTTGAAAGACGTAGATGTCGCACATGCCTACGGGCACGTTCTCCAGTACGACCGCCTGCAGCTCGTCGGCCGTTGGATCCGCCATGGCGTAGACCGTGCGCTTGCTGTCTTTCGGGTCGACGGCCGAGACCATCAGCTTGCCGCCACCAGTGCGCACGCCCGAGAGGAGCAGGTTCACGTTCACCTTGTCCGACATAGGCGGGGGCCTACTGCGCCATCATCGCGGCGCCCGTCATCGCTCATAGCCGCCTGCCATGCAGGCCATTCTCAATTTTTCATTTGTTTATCTCCCTATTTTAATGGGGTTTGAATTGTCATCGAATCGGCTCGATGACGGGGCAAACTCTGGAGGGTTTGTTTTATAAAGCTGCTCTCTATGGCAGAACTATTTTTCTCACAGATCAGCAAGATGAAGCTGGTGCGTGAGCAGAAAGTAGCTGGCGTGCGAGCAAGATGTAACTGGCGTGCGAGCATGATATAGCTGGTGCGTGAGCAAGATGTAACTGGCGTGCGAGCAAGATGTAACTGGCGTGCGAGCATGCAGTGTAGCTGGTGCGTGAGCAAGATGTAACTGGCGTGCGAGCATGATGTGGCTGGTGCGTGAGCAAAGATGTAACTGGCGTGCGAGCAGATGAAGCTGGTGTGCGAGCAAAGAAGTAGCTGGCGTGTGAGCAAGAGATAGCTGGCGTGCGAGCAAGATGAAGCTGGTGTGCGAGCAAGATGTGGCTGGCGTGTGAATAAGAAGTAGCTGGTGCGTGAGCAGAAGTAGCTGGCGCATGAGCTTCTGATTGTTGAAGAAAAGAAAAAAGCGACTACTTTCACGGCGTTTTTCATATCTATAAAAACATGGCAAAGCAAAATTTAGTGTCCGGCGAATTGACGGACGAGAACATTGGTAAAGTGAATACGCATCTCAGTGACATTGAGACGCTGATGCCTTTTTGATTGCGCTTCGGCGGATGAAAAGAGGAAGATGAACCCGATGGGAAGCAGAGTATTGAGTTTGTGAATACGGCTTTTGACCGGCGCAAAGCGCTTCTCTCAGTATCTGTTGCCGACCTTCAAAAAGGACGAGTTTGCAAAGGATGTGAAGCTGATTCATGATTTGCGGGACATCCGTGCAGGGGTCGTTTCGCTATTGGAGAAGATCGATGATACTATTTATGGTACAGCTGTCGACGCGATGCAGTCTGCCAATGAAGTGTACAGTTATTTGAAGACAGCATCCGAAAAGGACGCGGCGCTCAAAGGAGTTTGTTGGAGAGATGAGCAAACGTTACGATCGTCCGAATAAGAAGTCGAAGGACAATCCGAAGCAGCCTGCTGATCCCAACAAGCCTGCTGACCCGAAGCAACCCGCTGATCCCAAAAAGCCCGCTGACCCGAAGAAGCCGGACACGCCGAAGAAAACCGGGACGGGCGGCGATCGGACATCCACCTGCCGGAGGAATAAGGAGG